>ERZ773183.729-NODE-729-length-34890-cov-5.212114_pt1 | contig 34890 bp, 30 predicted proteins | sample MGYA00580532_ERZ773183 | MGnify/ENA primary metagenome ERZ773183 (study PRJEB29015, sample SAMEA2737791) | human gut metagenome | biome: human gut; feature: human-associated habitat; material: faeces | place: China | collected 2012 ...
TCTTGAATGCAGATAGAATACATCTCCAGGATAAGCCTCACGTCCAGGAGATCTTCCAAGTAACAGTGACAATGCACGGTACGCAACTGCGTGTTTGGAAAGATCATCATAAACGATCAGTACATCTTTTCCTTTGTACATAAAATACTCTGCCAGTGCAGTTCCCGCATAAGGAGCAATGTACTGAAGCGGCGCACAGTCGCTTGCTGTTGATGCTAATACGATGGTGTGATCCATAGCTCCTGATGTCTTAAATGTATTTACAACTTTTGAAATCGTTGATGCCTTCTGACCGATGGCAACATAGATACAGATCACTCCGTTTCCATTCTGGTTCAAGATCGTATCTGTTGCGATAGATGTCTTACCAGTCTGTCTGTCACCGATGATCAGCTCTCTCTGTCCACGTCCGATCGGGAACATGGAATCGATAGAAAGGATTCCTGTCTCCATAGGAACGCTGACGGATTTTCTGTCAATGATTCCAGGTGCTTCATTTTCAATCGGGCGATAATCATCTGCCTCAATCTCTCCGGCACCATCGATTGGTGCACCAAGGGCATTGATAACTCTTCCGATAAATTTATCTCCTACCGGGATTCCGGCTTTTTTCTTTGTACGTGCAACCTTTGTTCCTTCTTTGATTCCTGTATCTGATCCAAATAAGATACATCCGATCTCGTCTTTCTGGATATCCTGTACCATACCCTTCAGACCATTTTCGAAGGTAACGATCTCGCCGTACATTGCATGATTGATTCCGTAAATGGTAGCGATTCCGTCTCCGACTGTTACAACAGTTCCGACTTCGCTGTCTTTACTGATCTCATCAAAATTCTCTATTTCACTTTTCAGAATTGAAATAATTTCATCTGAATTGATTGAACTCACTTACGTTCACCTCCAGGTCAATTTTTGTTCTAACCGGTTCATTCTTCCACGAATGCTCCAGTCATATTCATCACTGCCCGCTCTCAGGATAAATCCTCCAAGCAGTGACGGGTCTTTTTCGACCTCCAGATTTACCTTCGATTTATGATATTTATCCATAATAAATGTTTTCATCTTCTCAGCCTGCTCTTCGTCTGGCTCGTCTACACATATTAAAGTCGCAGTCATAACTTGCTGCTGCTCCTCACAATATTTATCATAGCTTTCGAAAATGTCCCAAAGCATGTCCATTCTCTGGTTCTCGCATGTTACCTTCAGGAAATTACAAATAGACTTTGGAAATATCTGTTCGATAACACTGTATTTGTTCTTTGCCGTAATTACCGGATTTAACAGTACTTCATATACTTCCGGTACCTGACAGAAGATTTCTTTTGTTTTCTCAATATCTGCTTTCGGAATTTCCAGTTCGTACAGAACTCTTGCATAGCGCTTCGCTGCCGGCTGAACGAACTTTACTGTATTACTCGTCTTTGCCGTCATGAGCGTCACCTACGCTTTCCAAAAACTGATCATAAATCGCCTGATTTCCTTGTTTTCTTGTCTCTTCATCTACAATCTTTCTGGCTGCCTGCATTGCAAGTCCTGCAATCTGTGTCTCAACGCCATCCAATGCCTGCTTTCGCTCAGTCTCGATGGTCTTTCTGGCACGTTCGATCGTGGCATCTGCTCTTCTGTCCGCATCTGCAAGAATCTCATCTGACTGTCTCTTAGCCTCTACACGGGCATTTTCAACGATTTTAACCGACTCCTCTTTTGCACCGGAAAGAGCTGACTCATACTCTTTTTTCAGAGCCTCTGCCTCTTCCTGTCTGTCACTTGCATTTTTCAGTCCGTCGGCAATCGTCTGCTCACGCTTTTCCATGATCCCCATAACTGGTTTGAACAGGAATTTCTTCAGTAATAGATAAAAGACTACAAGGTTTATTATGGTCCAGAGAAGGCTCAAATCTACTTTTATCACCTTTTCCCACCTGCCTTTCTTCTTTTCTCCTGCTTCTTTACGAACTGCTAATTATTTCAGCATCAGGATAATCAGAAGACCGATGATAAATCCATAAATAGCTGTTGCCTCTGCAAGGGCACAACCAAGAATCAGGTTCTTGCTGATCTTTGACTCAGCCTCTGGCTGTCTTGCGATAGCGTCTACTGCCTTGCTTGTTGCAAGACCAATACCAATACCTGCTCCTAAACCTGTTAAAACTGCGATACCTGCTCCAATTGCTACTAACATAATCTTAATCTCCTTTTCTTCTTGTCTAAAAATGTTTTCTTAAATCCCTTTTAAGTCTGTTCGTCTTATCTTCCGGCTTTACTCCTGTTCCTCATTCATGAACAGCGCCGTCAGAAATACAAATACATAAGCCTGTAAGAATCCATCAAATATATCAAAGTAAAAACTAAACGGGATTGGTATAATCGCCGGAGCTACTATTTTTAAAAGCTCCATGATTACAAATGCTCCCAGTACATTACCGAACAGTCGCATGCACAAGGACAATGGGCGGATTACAATCTCCAGTACCATGATCGGTGCGACGAACGGAACCGGCTTTGCAAAATGTTTGACCCAGTGTTTTAATCCGTTTTTATGTATTCCGGAATACTCGATCAGACACATACTCATAACAGCCAGCGCTATTGTGACATTCAGATCCTTTGTCGGCGGTTTAAACCCAAACAATCCAATGATATTGGCAATTCCGATATAGATCAGCACCGTGATCAGATATGGGATATATCTTCGGTTTTCTTTGCCCATAACATCTTCAAAGAAGTCCACTCCTTTTCCGATTGCGGATTCCAATAAAAGCTGAGCCTTCCCCGGATTCTCTACACTGAGATTCCTTACGAATATGACACACAGCAATACAACTACAGCCATAATGATCCATGTGACCGCCACGGACTCACTAATCTTAATTCCCCCGAATAACGGAATGGTAAATGCTGTATCACAATTCAGCTCTTCCAACAGACTCTCTGTTAATTTCTCCGTATGACTCCCTCCCTTTCTTCTTCAAATTTCGTGATTACTTTACTCTCCTGTTTTTTAAATGTCAATCATTTCTTTTTTTCTTAACAATTACTTTATTTGACAATTTTTTAAGCATATTCTCTTATTTGAGTTTTTTCATTTGTCCAAAATTTAGTCACTTTCCTCCCGTTTTATATACCTTCTCCTTAACATGTTGAAAATTTGCACAAATTATTTGTGTTTTTCAGAAAAATTTTAGTCGTTACGCATATTGCTTTCGGCAATATGATATAGATATGACCGCTATACACCATTGAGTTTGACTTTTTTTGCCAAAGCCTGTAAACTAAGGCAAGGCAAGAATCTCCCGGATTTGGGAAGTTTGCAAATAAAGAAATACAACAAATAAGGAGAGCATATATGCGACTTAGAAATATACCCCGCGCCGAAGGCGTGTTAAAAGAGTGCAGTCAGGTTATCGAGACTCCGGAAGAATTCCGTGATCACTGGGCATCTGATGTATTCCAGAATGACTACCCGGTCCACATTGAAATCGGCATGGGAAAAGGCCGTTTTCTCATGGCACTGGCTCAGAAAAATCCACAGATCAACTACATCGGAATCGAGCGCTACACAAGCGTCCTTCTCCGTGCTGTGGAAAAGTTAAACATATATATAGAAGAAAACGAAAGCACTCTGCCAAACATTCGCTTCATTTGTATGGACGCACAGGACATAGCAAATGTGTTCGCTGAAAATGAAGTTGACCGGATCTATCTGAACTTCTCCGACCCATGGCCGAAAGCCCGCCATGCAAGAAGGCGCCTCACGTCACTGGATTTTTTTGCACGTTACGACAAGGTGCTTGTCCAGGACGGACAGGTAGAATTCAAGACAGATAACCGTGATCTTTTTGATTTTTCCGTTGAGTCTTTAGGGGAATCCGAAACATGGGGCATTTCCGAATGTACTTATGACCTGCACCATGATGAAATTATGAACGTTGGAAATATTATGACAGAATATGAAGAGAAATTTTCATCCATGGATCACCCGATTTGCAAGCTCATTGCTAAAAGAAGATGTCTGCTGTGACTTTCTTAGCGCTACAGCGCATATATTATTAATGAGAAAGCCTTCGGAGTCTGTTCGCCATGAGCCGAAATTGTCATAACAAAAAAAACTTCCGACAAAAGTTTTTTGAATACACTTATCGAAATCGGTGTCTGCACAGGTGGATCAATTGTTTCAGAAAATCCCTGAAAGAAGTATATGATATTCTGAACCACGGTTCTGACTGCCGAAGGCACTGATCAGAAAGGTTGATTTGATGTTACATTTAACTGCAAAAAATTTTCAAATAGAAGTAAAAGATACCTCTCTCCCGGTCGTCGTTATGTTCTACGCTATCTGGTGCGGGAAATGTGCCATGATGAAGCCGGTCGTGGAGGATATCGAAAAGAAATACGCCGGAAAGATCAAGTTCTGCGAAGTCGAAATTGAAGAATCTGCAGTACTCGCCGCAGAATACGCCCCGGAAATCGTCCCGACATTTGTTCTCTTCAAAGATAAAAAGTCAGTCGGTGCCATGGGGGGAATGGTGGATGAACACACATTTGAATCCAGAATACTGGAAATCTTGTCTTAGTCCACAGATGTACACAAGCCGTAACAAAATCTTTCGAAATAGTTAAGAATTTTTTACTTTTTACTTTTACACAAGTATGCTATTATTGGGGGTACAGAAAGGAGATGTGGCGTCTGACACCACAGGATAATTATGAGTATGAAAAAATTAAAAAGGGTTCTGCCGTTTAGCCTGGCAATAATTCTGGCATCTGTAAGCCTGCCGGTAACTGCCCTGGCTGACAGCGCAAAAGTAGTCACTCTCGGAGCGAACTTATCCGACGAGCAGAAAGCTTCTATGTACAAATACTTCGGTACTTCCGCCGATCAGGTAGACACGATCGAAGTCACGAACACAGACGAAAGAAAATATATGGAAGGGATCGCAACCGAATCCCAGATTGGTACAAGAACATATAGCTGTTCTTATGTTGAGCCGACAGACAGCGGCGGAATTCAGGTAAAAGTCGCAAACCTAACATTTGTAACAAGTTCTATGATCGCCAGTACACTTTTGACTTCCGGCGTTGAGAACTGTAACGTTGTTGCCGGATCTCCAATTGAAGTATCCGGAACCGGTGCACTGACAGGTATTATGATGGCTTATGAAAAAGCCAGTGGGAAAGAACTTTCCGAAGACCAGAAAGCAACTGCAACAGAAGAGCTGGTAACAACCGGTGACCTCGCCAAGGATCTCGGTCAGGATACAGCATCTGATCTGATCAACGATGTCAAAGAATCCGTTATTGAAGATAAACTGACTGATCCGTCCGATATTCAGGACGCGATTTCTGACGCAGCCGATAAGCAGGGAATTACACTGACCGATGACCAGCTTGCAAAAATCACAAGTCTGATGGAATCTATTTCCCAGTACGACTACGATGTCAAAGCACTGAAAAAGACTCTCGACAACCTGGACGGGAAATCCGGAGGATTCTTCAGCAACTTGTGGTCCTCCATCAAAGGCTTCTTTGGCGGAGATAGTTCTGGCGGTGGAATTATTAACAATACGGATGATGCAGCACTCGGAAATGATGCAATCATCGACAGCACATTAGATGCCGTAAAAAGCAAAGCAAACGATGCCGTAAATCAGGCAAAAGACGAAGGTCTCTGGGATAAAATCGTAGGATTTTTCAAGGATCTGTTCGGAGGCGATGATACCGAAAACTCCGATAATACAGATAGCACTGACGCAGTCGAAGAAAATACGGACAACAACACCGATACAGGCAGCACCGACAACAATGCTGATAACGACACTTCTACAAACGCAGAATAAAATTAATTCATAACTTTAGCAGGGAGATGGAATACTCAAATTCCATCTCCCTGTTTCTCTTCCACACCTCCCGGCGTAAATCACATAATAAAAGTGGCACCAGGCGGTGATAAAATCATTGAGTGATTCTCGTTATATTTTCGAGCTGGCCTCTCTTATTATATATTTTAAAATTCAAAAACTGCTACCCCATACGGCGGCAATTTGTATCCAAATGAATATGGTCTTCCATCACATTCTTTCTTCACGGCATGATAAATGTTCTGTCTCTTCTCGCCATTTCCGCCATATTTCACATCGTCACTGTTCAGAATCAGCTTATACTGCTTCTTTCTAGGAACGCCTACACGGTAATCTTCTCTTGCCATCGGTGTGAAGTTGATCACGAACAGAAGGTTATGCTTTCCATCTTTAGAATGGCGGATAAAGCTGTAAATGCTTCTATATGCATCATCTGCATTGACCCACTCGAATCCTTCCCATGACTGATCCAGTTCATAAAGTGCCTGTTTCTTTTTATACATGTGGAGTAGATCACGCATCCATGACTGAATTGCCTGATGCTCCGGCTCCTCCAGCAGATACCAGTCCAGTTCACGTTCCTCTGACCACTCGCGAAGCTGTGCAAAATCCTGTCCCATGAACAACAATTTCTTTCCGGCGTGTCCCATCATAAATGCATATCCTGCTTTCAGGTTCGCATATTTATCAAATCCAAGTCCCGGCATCTTATTGATCATGGAACATTTCAAATGGACAACCTCATCATGCGACAGTACGAGAATGTAATCTTCGCTGTACGCATAACTCATGGCAAATGTCATCATATGATGATTGTCTTTTCTGAAATACGGATCCAGTTTCATATATTCCGTAAAGTCGTGCATCCACCCCATATTCCACTTAAGGCTAAATCCAAGACCTCCGTCTTCTACATCTCCGGTTACCTTCGGCCATGCCGTAGACTCTTCCGCTATCATAAGTGCACCCGGATTTCTTCCAAGTACAACTGTGTTCAGATGCTTGAAGAAATCTACTGCCTCCAGGTTCTCATTACCTCCATACTGGTTCGGAACCCATTCTCCGTCTTTCTTTCCATAATCCAGGTACAGCATAGAAGCAACTGCATCAACGCGAAGTCCATCAATATGGAAATGCTCCACCCAGAAAAGTGCATTGGCAATCAGGAAGTTCCTTACCTCATTCTTGCCAAGATCAAATATCTTCGTCCCCCAGTCCGGATGCTCCCCTTTTCTTGGATCTGCATACTCGTAAGTTGCTGTTCCGTCAAACTCGGCAAGTCCATGCTCGTCCTTTGGAAAATGTGCCGGAACCCAGTCCATAATGACACCGATTCCATTTCTATGCAGATAATTGATCATCCACGCAAAATCTTCCGGTGTTCCATAACGGCTTGTCGGCGCATAATATCCTGTCACCTGATATCCCCATGATCCATCAAATGGGTGTTCTGCGATTCCCATGATCTCCACATGCGTATATCCCATATCTTTCATATACTTTGTGATTTCTTTTGCAAACTCACGATAAGTATAGAATCCCTCGTCCTCTGTGCCTGGGTGTCTCTTCCAGGAACCCATATGAACCTCATATACAGACATTGGTTCTTTTTTGTGGTTCCATTTTTCCCGTGCAGTCATCCAGGAACTATCGGTCCATTTCAAATTCTCAATATTCGTTATTCTTGATGCTGTACCCGGACGAAGTTCTGCATAATTAGCATACGGATCTGCCTTCATATGATACTCCCCTGTAATCGTCTCAATGCAGAACTTATACATCATGCCTTCTTTTACTCCCGGTACAAAGCATGTGTAAATTCCGATATATTCCGCCCTTGTCATAGGGTTTCTTGTGCGATCCCAGTCATTGAATTCCCCCACTACAGACACGGATTTCGCATTCGGTGCCCAGACAGCAAAATAAACTCCTTCCTGCCCTTCGTCGTCCACCATATGTGCACCCAGCTTCTTATAAATTTCGTAGTGATTTCCCTGTCCGAAAAGGTACTGATCTAATTCTCCGATTTCATAAGCTTTCCATTCTTTCTCCATAAACTTCCCTCACATTTCATCCGGATTTCAATATCTTAAGTATACCTTAGCGGAACACAAAATTCAATCTATGTCACTCGATTCCAGACAAAAAACAGGGATACAATTTTCTACAATTGTATCCCTGCTTCATCACTTACATTCACTATATCATTAAATTTTAAAATCTTCTTCCTTCAGAATAATGCGATCTGACGAATCCGTAGATTTTCCAAATACACGTCTTGCAAGATGCTTTACATTTGCTTTCTGTGAATGTTTAATTGCTTCATCCATGATTTCTTTTACTTCCGCAACTGTAACCGCATGATCTTCACGCTGCATTACATCAATTCGGCTGTAAAGTGCCAGAATTCCCATTTCATCAAGCTTATATCCATTTTCCTTCGCATAAGTCTGACCAAATGTTACTAACTCATCATTGATGAATACCGGAAGTTCAAGCTTAGAAGTGAATTTCTTTTTGAAATCCGGATTAGCTGTCATAATTCTCTCCAGAGGTTTTCTCTGATCTTCAAGAACAAAGAGAAGCTCTCCGGTCTTTCTTGACATCAATGCATTCAGTTCCTTGATTGTTCTGGAATTCAACTTACCAGCCTTTTCGATGATGATCGCTCCACCGCGAAGCTTCTGGATAATATTGCCAAGTTCCTTCTTATTCAGCGATTCACCTGTAACAATAGCAACTTTACCCTGTTTCAGATTTCTTTGTTTCTGGATTGCTTTTACAATATCTACTGCAAGTACTGTTTTTCCAGATCCTTTACGGCCAATGATCATTAAGTTACCGGTTCTTGAAGTTCCCTCTCTCTGGGCACGTCTGTCATTATCAAGTACTGCAACAATCTGTTCACTCATTCCTCTGACCGGTACGAAGTAAGAGAATAATTTCTTCTGCTCCTCTGTCAGTCCGGCTTTCAGTCCAATCTCACTGGTTGCACTTAAGTCATATCTTCCTGTTACAACAAATCCGGTATCAAATGGAACTCCACTTCCTTTTGACTTCTTAATTCTGCGCTGAATCTCTTCCTCAGATGGTTCTTCAATTTCCAAGTCTCCTTCAAGTTCTTCCGGATCCGGAATCTCAGGAAGCTCATCTTCAAAGTCATCTTCCTCGAAATCATCTTCCTCAAAATCATCCTCTTCCTCGAAGTCGTCCTCTTCCTCGAAGTCATCCTCTTCCTCGAAATCGTCTTCCTCGAAGTCGTCCTCCTCCTCGGAGTCGTCCTCTTCCTCGAAATCATCCTCTTCCTCGAAATCGTCTTCGTCCTCGGATTCATCTTCCGGGAATTCATTCCACTCTGCATCGAATTCCTCTACTTCTTCCTCATCTTCCTCCGGGAATTCATCTGCAAAACCATCTTCGTCAAAATCGTCTTCGTCGAATCCATCTTCCTCTTCAAAATCATCGTCTTCGGATTCCTCGTCTTCGAAATCATCCTCGTCTTCGGAATTGTCTTCCGAATCATCCTGGTTTTCTGTTTCCGGAATTTCTTCATCTTCTTGTACTTCTTCGATTTCTTCTACAGCGTCAACTTCATCTTCTGCTTCAAACTCTTCGTCCTCACCCTCAAAGTCTTCGTCTTCAAACTCTTCCTCTTCGAAATCATCTTCATCCTCAGAATCCTCGTCCTCCGTCTCTTCTTCCGAAACTGCTTCAACAATCTCTTCTTCAGGTTCTTCTTCAGACTCTTCAGGTTCTTCCACAATATCGTCCAGCTCTTCTTCTGAAATAAACTGATCTACAATTTCTTCTTCAACAGATTCCCCTTCTGCTTTTGCAAGCTCCAGTTCCTCTTCTATATCAAAATTTTCCTCTTCTTTCTCCTGTGCTGTCACACGATCTTCCAGCTCTTCCACAAGCTGTCTGATATCATCAGAAAGCAATGCCTTTCTTCTTGCTTCCTCTGCCTCAAGACGAGCCTTCTCTTCCGCTTCACGACGAGCCTTCTCCTCCGCTTCAAGACGAGCCTTCTCCTCTGCTTCAAGACGAGCTTTCTCTTCCGCTTCACGGCGTGCTTTCTCTTCTGCTTCCTGACGGGCTTTTTCTTCTGCTTTCCGTCTTGCTATTTCTTCTACCTCGCGTCTCTCTGCCTCAAGTCTTTCTGCCTCACGGCGGGCTTCCAGTGCTTCTCTCTCTTTTCTAAGTCGTTCTTCATCGGATGCTTTTTGCTTTGCGATCGCCTCAGCATTTACCTTCTGCTTGGCTTCCCATTCCATCAAGATGTCTTCAATCTTCATCTGACCTTCAATGCGGAGTTCTTCTTCTCGTTCCTCCATCTTCTTCTGGTCTTCCGGATTAATTCCACTCGCCATAGCCACGCCATTAGCCAGTGCTTCTTGAAGTGTCGCACCCTTCACAACTGTCGTAATAGACTTTTTTGGTCCTTCTGCCGCATGCTGAAGAATTCCTTCTAACTCTCTGACATTCCGAGCTTCTTCCGGAGTTTCCTTTCCGATTGGTTCAATGACTGGTGCTTCTGTTTCTACAACTTCTGGTTCTTCTGAAACAGCTTCTTCCGGCTCCAGGACTGGTTCAATGACTGGTGCTTCCGGCTCTTCTGAAACTGGCTCTTCTGAAACTGGTTCTTCTATCGGAACTTCTTTGTCTGCCTTGGCATTTTCTTCCATTGCCTTCAATGCTTCTCCAAGCTCTGCTGTCGGAATTCTTCTCGTTGCATCCAGACCATCCACAGTTTCTGTTGTATTGGCTCCTGATTCCTGCTGTTCTGCCTCCGCAGCTTCTGCTGCTTCCTGCGCTGCTTTAATCTGTTCTTTTGGAAGTGATACAGTATCCTGTGGAATACTCTTTACATCCTTAAGCGCAGCTCGCTCAGGTTTTTTATCCGCTGCTTTCTTAGGCTCTTTTTTCGGTACACCTTTATACTCATCGTACTTTTCCTGTTGGAGTGGTGTCAGTGGTTTGTACTTCATCTTCAATTCCATTGCCTGATATACATATTTTCCTTCGCTGAACCACAAGATCAAATCGTCACATTCTTCCAGGCACTTTGAGGTCATGCCTGCTTCATGATATAGCTTTGCGAGCTCATACGCCCATTTTTCAATATATTCTGCCTTTTTAAATTCTTCCAGTGCCGAAATCTGTTCTGACAGATCGGACCCTTGTGCCTTCAAAATCCGATATTTCAAAATGAATTGATTCGGATCTCTCGGTGCCAGTTTTACAAATTCCTCATAACAGTCCGAAGCCTCATTAATATCATTCAGTTTCAGGGCAAGTACTGCCAGACGATACACAACCTTTCTGCTGGACGGTGCTCTATCAAATGCGATCATAAGCGTATCACGGCTCTTCTGAAACTCCCCGTTATTCTCGTAGATTTCGCTTACTGTATTTAACATTGCCGGGCTCTTCACCCTTCTCCAGTCTATTGTATCGGCAATTTCCATTGCTTTTCTAAATTGTTTCTTTTCGTAATGTTCGAGCATCTGCTCGGTTTTTACCCGATATTCATATTTATCCAATATTCTCACCTCAAATTTTTTGACAATTCTACAGATACAAGTTTATCATACACCAGTCTTATTGTCAAAAACATACGAGATTTTGTTACAAAAATGTTACAAAATGATATCGTCCACTTTTTTGAAATCTTTCAGGCTATACGCTTCTATAATATTTCCCTGAATAACATAAAGCGTATCTTCTATATAAATACCTCTTGTGATCCTCATACTATTTCCATTGATTTCCTCATGCATCGTACATGTAAATCCTTGTTTTTCGTCGTAAGAAAATGTATAGTACTCCCGGCCGCCTTCGCTGTCTGCAGCAAAACCAATCAGATTTTTCTCTGCATCTACTAAAGCTGCCTTATAATCATAAGAAACATCTGTATAGTACACATTTTCAATGACATAAGTCTGCTCCTCTTTCACATTTTCCGGATCGGAAATATCGAACATCGTCAATTTCACGCCATCTGTTGACATAGTCTTTTCATCAACATTCATCCCAATACCCAGAAGCTTATTTTTCCCATACGGATGCAGATAATCTGAAAATCCAGGTATCTTCAACGCTCCTATGATCTTTGGATTTTTCGGATCCGACAGATCAACGGAAAATAACGGATCCGTCTCTTTAAATGTTACAAAGTATCCTACTTTTCCCATAAATCTTGCGGAGTACACCCTCTCTTCTTCTGCCAGACCTTTGATGGAGCCGGTTTCTTTCAGTTCTTGATTCAAAACATAAACACTGTTCGTGTCGCCATCGGTCACTACAACTCTCAGATATCCATCATATTCATCAATAGAAAATAAATCATTAATATAGCCGTCTATTTTGCACTGTGCCCCAGCCGTCAATTTCCCACTTTCATAAGAAACTTTTCGGATTGTCGTCACATCTTTTCCGGAATATTGCCACACATTTTCATAAAAATAAATATTATCGTTGCTCACATATAAATTGCCACCGTCTGCCAAAAGTGCCTTACTGTGCGCTGTCTCATTTGGATTTTCCAGAGAAACTGATGTGATGATCGAATACATATCTGCCTTTGAAATGGACGGAAGACAAATATCTGTTTCTTTGATCAGATTATCGTTTACAAGTGGTATATAGGACTTCGGATTCTTCGCCGTTATACCATCAAGTGTTACATAATAATCACTGAATAAGTATAAGTATCCATCTGCAATTCTTGAAGAATTGTAATATCCACTCTGACTGACCCTGCCAACTTCTTTTGGATTTTCCCGGTCTGAAATGTCATAAGTTACTGCGGTCGTATTAGCCCTCTGACCATATCCATAATCATCATCATTCCATTTGCCGCCCACATAACCGTCACACACTGCAATTAATTGATTTCTTTCAATATCCAGATACATTTCCTGGATTTCAGAAACATCTTCCACTGTTATAGTAGCCGTTTGCTTCATCCGATTATCGCGGGTATCTATAATGGCAATCTGATTGCTCTTATCTTTTAACACGTAAAGGTATGTTCCATCTGTTTTAGCTGTATCCCCCTCGTCCACACCTTCCTGACGTACATTTGTCTCAGAATAAGAACCGCTTGCCATTCCGGTGTCCGCTGCTGCAGTACTGCTTTCTTCAATATTCTGTGCTGCATCTCCACTTGCCTTACTGTCAGCTGATTCATCGACTCTTATATCATTCAATGATCTTGCCCAGCTTGAAGTGTATGCACTGTCTCTTTCCTGATCTTTCTTATATTTTTCCAAATATGCATAGACATCCTTATATTCTGCCGCACTTTCTACTTTCGTACTGTCACTGATTGTCACATCACTGCCTGCTATCTTATCATCTCTAGTCGCATCTTCCATTTTAAAATAATTCTGGTATACCATCACTCCCACGATCAGCACCAGGCATGCTGCTGCCAGCCCACCGATTCTCGCCGGAGTCCACACTTTTTTCTTCTTTCCTGCAAGCTTTGCTTCAATCTGTCTCGGTTCAAGCGCTTTCGGCACCGGAACCTGTTCTGACTTTTCCTTTATTTTCCGAATCATGTCCTGCTCATTCTTATTCATAAAATGTCCTCCCATCCAACACACACTGCATCTTCTCCAGCGCCCGGCTTCGTTTTACCCGGACAGTTCCCGGCTTCAGGCTTAGAATCTTCCCGATTTCTGTGCTGTTATAACCGCCAAACACTGACAGCCCGACTATCATTTGCTCTTCTTCTGAAAGAATAAAAAATGCATTTCTCACATCCATCGCAAGTCCCACATCTTCTTCATGAATTCCTTCCACCTGTCCTTCCGGGAAAAAATCTTCTGTCTGCTGTATTCCTTCTTTCGCCACCTGTTTCAATCTTTTCTTACATATATTTGACAAAATTGTAAAAATCCAGCTCTTGAAAGCTTCTTCTTTTCGAAGTTTATGTATATGTTCATAAGCAGATAACACTGCCGCACTCACCGCGTCTTCTGCCTCATGCGGATCACGCATCAGACAAAGCGCGTAGCGATAGAGGTCTTGATAGACCTGCTCATATAGCTTTGAAAATGCTTTTGCATCACATTTCATTCTTTTTCCTCCTCAATTTGTTTTTCTCAAGAAGTTCTCCACACTCCTCCATTGACTTATCCAATTGCCGTTCCCCAATACCCAGTGTAAAAAGTATTATTACTTCTTCTACATATAAGAGTCCCAAAATATCTCAAGTGTTACAAAAAGGCGTCACTTTTTTTCATAAGTGCCGCCTTTTATTTACATTCGTTTATTCAATTATATTACCGCCGAAAATACTGCGCAAGATAAAATTCAGCGTAATTCCCAGTGCAACGGAACATAGAACGTGAATTTTACCTATCGGATTATTTAGCCCTTATAATAATTAATCAGACAACCTTTGAGAATAATCTCTCTTTCTGCGTCTGTCATATCTCCAAGTGTAAATGTGACTTCTTTCAATGTATCTCCGACTACATAAGCTTTGATCTCTGCATCTTTGTTTTCCACTGCTTTTCTGATTTCCGGTACAAAGATATAATCGCCATTTTTGAAGCTTAATTTCTTGTCGTCTTCTTTCGTGATAAATGGAAGCATTCCCCAGTTGATCAGATTGGAGCGATATCTTTTTGTCGCATATTCATTTGCAATATTCGCCCAGCCACCGAGCACCTTCTGACAGGAAGCTGCCTGCTCTCTTGCTGAACCGTCACCTGGTTTTACTGCAAAGATCGTACTTCCGACTCCGATATTTCCTTTTCCTGCTTCCGGATATTTCTCCTGGATCTTTGCCATAACCGGTTTTAATTCTTCCAATACCTCTAACGGACATTCGCCTGCTTCGATTGCTTTCTGTGCTTTCTGTACTTCCTTTGCACGTCCCACATATGCAGGATCTTTTCTGGAAAGTGCAAACTCTGCCAGTCCAAGTGGATTGGATCTGTAAGAAGATGTTTCTCCAGATGGGATCAGCTCATCTGTTGTTGTAACCGGATCATGAATCTCTGATACAACTTTCAATACCAGATTCTCCGGAAGTGCTGACATTGCCGGCCAGTCTTTGATATTCGGTCCGAACTTGATCTTTGTATCCGGATCAGCCACTCCATAACTGTCAAATACACGATTTGCATAAATCTTCTGGTCAAAGTGGTATTTCTGTCCCTTGTATTCTACGTCCATATCTGTTGCAGGTGTCAGGAAGCCTTTATTTGCTGCTGTTGCTGCAATTGAACGGGCATCCATAAGTGCAACGGATGCAATCTGTCCACTCTGAAGCTTGGAACCTTCACGGTTCGGGAAGTTTCTTGTAGAGTGGCGAATAGAAAATGCGTTATTTGCCGGTGTATCTCCAGCTCCAAAGCATGGTCCGCAGAATGCTGTTTTTACAATCGTTCCTGCTTCCATAAGATCCGCAACTGCACCGTTTTTCACAAGTTCCATATAGATTGGTGTACTTGCCGGATATACACTAAATGTAAATTCATCTGAGCCAATGTAATGACCTTTTATGATGTCTGCTGCTGCGCAGATATTTTCAAATCCACCACCGGCACATCCTGCGATGATTCCCTGATCCACATAAAGTTTTCCATCAATCACTTTATCCTGAAGTGAATAATCCACAGCACCATCCAGGCTCACCAGTGCTTTCTGCTCTACATCGTGAAGCACGTCTTTCAGATTCTTACGTACATCGTCGATTGTATATACATTTGACGGATGGAACGGCATTGCGATCATCGGGCGGATCTCGCTTAAGTTCACATAGACCATACCATCATAATATGTAACTGCACCAGGATTCAGTTCTTTGTAATCTTCACTTCTGCCGTGGATCTCATAGAACTCCTTAATCTTATCATCTGTTTTCCAGATAGAAGACAGACATGTTGTCTCCGTTGTCATAACATCGATTCCGATACGGAAATCAGCACTTAACTTCTCCACACCTGGTCCGACAAATTCCATAACTTTATTGTTTACATAACCATTTGCAAATGTTGCGCCGATAATTGCAAGTGCCACGTCCTGTGGTCCGACGCCTTTGACCGGCTCTCCGTCCAGATAAATTCCAATCACACCTGGCATCTTAATATCATATGTCTTATTCAGGAGCTGCTTTACAAGTTCCGGTCCACCTTCACCCATAGCCATCGTTCCAAGTGCTCCATAGCGGGTATGGCTGTCGGATCCAAGGATCATCTTGCCGCCGCCTGCTAGCATCTCACGGGCAAACTGGTGAATAACTGCCTGATGCGGCGGTACATAGACCCCGCCATATTTCTTCGCACAAGTCAGTCCAAACATGTGGTCATCTTCATTAATCGTTCCGCCGACCGCGCAGAGTGAGTTGTGACAGTTCGTCAATACATATGGAATTGGAAACTTCTCCAGTCCTGAAGCTCTCGCTGTCTGAATAATTCCGACAAATGTAATGTCATGAGATGTCAGCTTATCAAATTTGATCTGCAGTCTCTCCATATTGCCTGATGTATTATGAGCGTCCAGAATTCCATAAGCCATTGTCTGCGTTCTGGCTTCCTCCTTGGATACCTCACGGCCTGTCTTTGCCTTTACTTCTGCTTCGTCCGTAATGATCTCGGTGCCATTTACCAGATACGCACCGCCGTCATATAATTTCAACATGTCTAGTCCTCCTGATTACCTGTAATTATATTCTTCTGAATAATTACCTTTATTTTCAGATTGTATACATGTATATATTAGCACATCAAATGACATATGTCCAACCATTTATTCACCCTTTTTCAAGAATAACTCTGTTGCTTTTTCAATCTCTTCTCCTGTCGCTTTCAGCAGCCTTTTTGCATCATTCATCGTTCCATTTCGCAGGCATTCCGCAATTGTTTCTAAGCGTCCCGTCTCTATTCCCTTTTTCATTCCCTTTTTCATTCCCTTTTCTTCAATACCTTCTGATAAATTACACATATCATTCAACTCCTCCCTGTACTCATAGTACAAACAACTTAATATAGTAACATTTTTTCTTCATGTCGGATTACTGTCTCGAAATCTGAAACACCGAAATGAGATACCTTACGGCTTAGAACTTTTTTAAATATAGAATCTTTTCTAAAAGTATTCATAGGATAACACAAAAGGAAAGATTTCGCAAGTGTTTCTCACGTAATCTTTCCTCTATTCTCTAAATTCTTCTCGTCTATTTTACACCATCACTTTTCGTTTTCCCAATAGTGCCATTTCTTCCACATTTTTTGTAGCATACAGTATTGTAACTCCGGTTCTCTCCTGTAATTCCACCAGCTCCTGAGTCAACTGATTATGAAATTTGGGACTTACATTGCGAAGCGGCTCATCCATAAGGATTACATCTGGTTCCAAAATCATGGCACGCGCCAGCGCGGTCCGATGTTTCCACAGATCTGACAAGTTTTTTACTTTTGCAAATCGGACTTCTACAAGATCCAGAAGTTCCATCACTTCCAGTGTCCGTTTTCCTATTTCTTTTTCATCTATGCCGCGAAGTCTTAAGCCCAGTTCTACATTTTCCAGAACTGTCATTCGCGGATACACAGTATAATTCTGAAAAATCATAGCAATTCCACGCTCCTCCGGTGGAAGACTGTTGACCAGCTTGTCTCCAATCCATATCTCTCCGTTTTTCACTTCATCAAGACCTGCGATCATGCGCATAACAGCACTTTTTCCACTCCCGGATGGGCCAGTCAATATTACAAATTCTCCGTCTTCAATCTGGAAATTTAAATCCTTTACTGCCTCATATCCATTCGGAAATGCGCGATCTACATGTTTTAATGTCAGACTTGCCATCTGATCAGCCCCTTTCTTTGTCTTCCCCTGACTACTGTAATTCAGGCTTTTTATCCATCATTACTTTTTACAACAACGCCTGGTAAATGTCTCTCTTTCCGACTCCCCGGTCTTTCGCGACCATTTTCATTGCTTCTTTTTTCTGAATCCCCTGATCCATATAATAATCCATATGTTCCTGAATGGACATTTCTTCCCATTTCTGGCGTTCTTCTTCTATCTGTTCCTGACGGCTCTTACCCTCAATGACAAGCACGCATTCCCCTTTTGGTTCCTGCTCTTTATAATATTCCACTGCCGCACTGATCGTTGTTGCAAAGACGGTCTCATGCTTTTTCGTAAGCTCCCGGCAAATGCGGATTCTTCTGTCACCCAAGGTCGCAAGCAGAAGCTCTAATGTCCGGACCAGTCTGTGCGGTGCTTCGTAGATAATCATAGTTCTTGTCTCTTCCGTCAGTTCGTTCAGCACTGCCTGTCGTTCTTTTTTATCTGTCGGAAGAAATGCTTCAAACGCGAATCTTCTTGTGGACAATCCGGAAATGGTCAGCGCTGTGATGCAAGCTGCTGCCCCCGGAACTGCTGTCACAGTGATTCCTGCTTCCTGACACATTGCCACCAGCTCCTCACCCGGATCGGAGATTCCCGGCGTTCCCGCATCCGTGATCAGTGCAATATCTTCACCATTTTCCAAGTGCTCGATCAACGTATGCGCTTTTGCAATCTTGTTATATTCATGATAACTGGTCATCGGTGTGTGAATATCAAAATGATTCAAAAGCTTAATGCTATTGCGGGTATCCTCTGCTGCGATCAAATCAACTTCTTTTAAAATACGGACACAGCGAAATGTCATGTCCTCCAGGTTGCCGATCGGAGTTGCACACAGATATAATGTTCCTGACATATAATTCTCCTTTTATTTCATCCCGTACAATTTCAGTACTTCTTCCGTATACTCCCCGTCTTTCGTGTAGACTATGAGCGGCGGGTCTACGGCGAGGCGTGGTTTTCCGCCTTTGAGGCCTTCGATAAGAACCATGTTTGGCTCTTTGTCTGCATATGGGTGGACGAGACGCATGCGTTTCGGCTCGATTCCGTAATTGCACATTTTTGTAAAGATTTCCGGCAGGCGGAAAGGACGGTGCACCATGTAGAAACGTCCTTTCATTTTCAGTACTTTTGCACTTTCTCGCAGAAGATCATCTAATGTGCATAACGCTTCATGTCTTGCGATATACAAAGCCTCGTTATCATTTTTCAGGCCGTGTTCTCCAATCATATACGGTGGATTGGATACAATGACTTCATATGAATCATTTCCAAATATGTGACTTGCCTCTTTGATATCACCGGTAACGATATCTATCTTGTTCTCCAGCCCGTTGTGTGCCACGCTTCTTCTTGCCATATCAGCACTTTCTTCCTGAACTTCCAGACCTGTATAATGAAGTCCCGGATTCTTTGCTTCCAGTAAAATCGGAAGAATTCCGGTTCCGGTCCCAAGATCCAGTGCACGTTCCCCACGTTTTACTTTTGCATAGGAAGACAGAAGCACGGCGTCCATGCCAAAGCAGAACCGACCGGGCTTCTGTATAATCTCATAGCCCTTCACCTGGAGATCATCCAGGCGCTCATCGGGCTTCTTATTAGTCATCATTTAACTTGGAGGCACCATTTTTCTCCTCCAGAGCTTTTAACTGTGCAAACTCCTCTTTCGAAAGCTTTGCATCTTTTTTCTTCTTTCTTGATTTGAATCTCAGCTCACCTGCCGGATATTCACGGATTTCTTTTTCATCGTTATCCAGCGTCACAATAACCTTTACGATCTGACGCAGTACGTGAACGGCCTGAACTTCACCATGAAGTCCTTCCGGCGTCGTCACATGATCTCCAACTCCCGGAAGCTGACGGTTCAGCTCTTCATAGGTCTCTTCTTCGTTAGTCAGACAGCACATCAGTCTGCCACAGACTCCGGATATCTTTGTCGGATTCAGAGACAGGTTCTGCTCTTTCGCCATCTTGATCGATACTGGTGCGAACTCAGACAGATACGTGTGACAGCAAAGTGGTCTTCCACAGATACCAATGCCTCCACGAATCTTCGTCTCATCACGGACACCAATCTGACGAAGCTCAATACGTGTACGGAACACGCTTGCCAGATCTTTTACCAGCTCACGGAAATCAATTCTTCCATCTGCGGTAAAGTAAAATAACACTTTATTATTATCAAATGTATACTCCGCATCTATAAGCTTCATTTCCAGGCCGTGTTTACGGATCTTCTCTAAGCAGATGTTAAATGCTTCTTTTTCTTTTTCTCTGTTTTTCTCTTCTTTTTTGTAATCCTCTTCGTTTGCAATTCGAATCACAGATTTTAAAGGCTGTGTGATCTTGTCGTCTTCTACTTCTTTCGGACCTGTCACAACCTTTCCGAACTCAACACCGCGAGCCGTCTCTACGATGACACGGTCTTGGGGTTTAATCTCTAATTTCCCCGGTGAGAAAAAGTAAATCTTTCCCGCCTGGCGGAATCTTACTCCGATTACTTTTGTCATAAATCTAGTTCTCCTTTATCGTCAGGAACAAAAGCTCCATGACCAGATCAAAGTTAACATTTGCTTTTAGTCTGGCTTTTGCTTTGTCAAGGCTGTCCAGAATCGTCTCAATTCCTTCATAAGAACTGCGTCTTGCCTGCTCACGCATGCAGTCAATCTGATCTTTGAATACAACCTTATCTATTTCCCTTGTCGCTTTATATAACAAGACATCTCTGTACCATACCATGATCAGATCAAGATAGTCGTTGATTTCAACTTTATAAAGAGTGCAGCGTTTCACTGCCTCCACAAGCTCACTGATATCCATCTCATTTATATGGCGCATCAGGTTCAGGACTTCGTCCTTGAGCTCATTAAAATGCTCGGAACCTGCCAGTTTGATAGCTTTCCCAAGGTTTCCCTGTGCAAATGCAGCGCAGACTTCAGCCTTGTAATCTGGTACTTCCATTCTCTCCATGAGATATTTTTTAATCAGTGCATCTTTGATGTAGCGAAGTTTTAACATGACACATCTGGAATTAATTGTCGGAAGCAATACGTCTGCATTTTCCGTCAGCAGAATAAATACTGCATACTGTGGCGGTTCTTCAATCGTCTTTAATAACGCATTCTGTGCCTGTACCGTCATAATATCAGCTTCCGGAATAATATAAACTTTATATGGGCCCTGATATGGCTTAATCGCAACTGTATTATTAATCTGTGTGCGCACATCATCGACTCCGATGGATCCCGGCTTCTCATGTGTCACCCAGATAATATCCGGATGGTTATTCGATTCTGCCTGTACACAGGAATGACATTTATTACATGGTTCCGGTCCATGTTCTTCACATAAAAGTGCCATGGCAAATAACTTTGCCAGCATCTTCTTTCCGGTTCCGCGCTCGCCATTCACAATGTACGCCTGTGATACCCGATTCTCGGCAATTGCATTCTGCAAATATTGAATTACATCTCTGTGTCCTACTACATCTTTAAAACTTCCCATATCGTATGTCCTCTATAATTTCATCTAAGCATCTTTTTTGGTCATCATTATAATAACGCTTCTTTATTCCCGCAGCTCTCAGATGATCCTCGGAAAAATCTTCCGTATCTGCGAGAAATCTTCTGCACATCTCCGCGTAACGTGGCACTTCCTGCTGCCGCTCTCTCGTAAGTGCACGGTTCAGCCGCTCGCCGTCCTCTACTTCGATGTACACCGGAACAAGATACGCCGCTCCGTAATATTTCTTTAACTTTCCATAGGACTCCAGCGTTCCGATCATCAGATAGTCGGATTCTGCCAGATTGACCTGTCCATCTTCTATTGTAGCATATTTCCATGCTCCGTGAACAGTATTATAAGTACGAAGTTCAACAACCTTTCCCTGTCTCTCGAAAATATGCATCTGTTCATCTGTCACAAAATGGTATTCGACGCCTTCTCTTTCACCTTCCCGCTTCGGTCTGGTCGTGTAAAGCGTCACTGTCTGAAGCATCGGCAGCTCTTGCTTGATCTTCCGGAATAATGTATCTTTTCCAGATGAACTCTTGCCCATTATATAATATATCTTACCCATGCGTCCATACCTCTATGTATCCTTCTTTTTCTACTCCCTGTATCTCATATGTTCTTTCCATATACCATTGAAAATGTTCCCGGATCTGCGCTGTGATCCGTTCCCCCGGCACCAGCATCGGGATCCCCGGCGGATAGAGATACGCGTACTCCGCGGAAATGTATCCTTCGCTCTGTGTCAATGGCACAACCTGAAACCCATCTGCTCCTGCGTCTTTCATGCTGATGACCTGCGCCGGTGAATAGATTACTTCCGCCTGTGGCAGATGTCCCGGTTCTATATCGTAATTTTTTTCTTTCTTTTGCGACTTTTTGATTTCTTCCGGCACTATGTCTGAATCTACAGTGTTATAAGCCCCCTGTAAAGGTTTATATTTCTTATCCAACTCATAAATTGCTTTTATAAGCCGTTTCATTCCTTCATCGGTATCCCCGACCGAAGTCATGGCAATCACATAAGTCCCCGCGGCCATCTCCATTTGCAGGTGGTACTGATTTAATAAATCTTCCTGCAATTGAATACCTGTTGCTTCTGCACCATATGTATCCGCAAGTCCTTTCGTAAGTCCTGCTACTGATAATACAAGCTTTGACTTATCATAATGTTTGGTCTCTGCCAGCCGGATATGTTCACATTTTCCAAGTTCTTCTCTACATCTCTTCAAACGCTCCACATACGGGTCAAAAACTTCCTCGCAGTGATGATCCAGCATCTCCATGCACTGATCGATTCCCGCCATCAGAATATAAGACGGACTGCTACTCTGTAACATATGCAGATATCGTCTCACCTTTTCCCGGTTCACCAGATTTCCATTCATGTGGAGAAGCGCTGTCTGGGTAAATGCCGGAAGTGTCTTGTGAACACTGTGGATCACAATGTCTGCGCCTTTTTGATTTGCATTTTCCGGAAAATAGGAATGAAAACCAAAATGAGCCCCGTGTGCTTCATCCACGATCAGCGGCAGTCCTTTTTCATGTGCGGCCTTTGCTATCTCGGCCACATCCGACACAATTCCATCGTAAGTCGGAGATACAATCATGACTGCTCGGATCTGTGGATACCGATTAAGGGCCCTCCTCACATCCTCTGCGGATATCTCAATATTCAACTGTAACTCTGAATCAAACCTAGGATAGAGATACACCGGATTCAACTCATTCATGTAGATTGCATGATAGACCGATTTGTGACAATTGCGCGCCACAAGAATCTGATCTCCTTTATTCGTCACACCCGCGATAGCACTCAGAATTCCAACTGTACTTCCATTTACCAGAAAATGTGTCTCATCTGCATGATAGATTCTGGCTGCCCGTTCCTGAGCCTCTTTCAGGATTCCTTCTGCGTGATGAAGATCATCAAATCCTTCAATCTCTGTAATATCTACAGTATAAGGATCCGCATCCCAGGACATATGCATCTTACGCTTATGTCCCGGCATGTGAAATCCATAATAGTCAGAATCGCTATACGCTTTTAATTTTTCGTATATCGTTGCCATTCTTATAATCTCTTAAGAAGTTCTTCTCTTTCTTTTTCGTATCCTGGTTTTCCAAGAAGTGCGAACATGTTCTTCTTGTAGCTCTCAACACCCGGCTGATTAAATGGATTTACTCCAAGAATATATCCGCTGACACCGCATGCGAACTCGTACATATAGAATAACTGTCCAAGTGACTTCTCGTCCTGCGCCGGAATTGTCACTTTCAGATTCGGAACCTGTCCGTCTGTATGTGCAAGAATCGTACCATTCATAGCACTCTTATTTACAAAATCCATTGTCTTGCCTGCAAGGTAGTTCAGTCCGTCCAGATCCACCGGCTCCTCACCGATTGTGATCTGCTCTGTCGGCTCCTCCACTTCCATAACTGTCTCGAACATGATTCTGCTTCCATCCTGAATGAACTGTCCCATAGAGTGAAGATCTGTTGTAAGGTCTACAGATGCAGGGAAGATTCCTTTCTTATCCTTGCCTTCACTCTCTCCGAAGAGCTGTTTCCACCACTCAGATACATAATGCAGGCTTGGCTCGTAATTTGCCATGATCTCAACTGCTTTTCCCTTACGGAGCAGAATGTTACGTGTTGCTGCATAGAGCATTGCGTCATTTTCCTCAAATGGATTCTCAAGTGCGAATTTTCTTCCTTCTGCTGCACCTTCCATCAGCTTGTCAATATCAGCTCCGCTGACTGCGATCGGAAGAAGTCCAACAGCTGTCAGTACAGAGAAACGTCCTCCAACATCATCCGGTACTACGAACTCTTCGTATCCTTCCTCATCAGCAAGTCCTTTCAGAGCTCCACGAGCTTTGTCTGTTGTTGCATAGATTCTCTTAGCAGCCTCAGCTTTGCCATACTTCTTCTCCAGCATCTCCTTGAAAATACGGAATGCGATTGCAGGCTCTGTTGTTGTTCCGGATTTGGAAATGATATTAACTGAGAAATCTCTGTCTCCAATCACTTCGATCAGATGTTTCAAATATGTACTGCTGATGCTGTTACCGGCAAAATAAATCTCCGGAGCTTTGCGGATCTCTTTTGATACTACATTATAAAAGCTGTGTCCAAGAAATTCGATTGCTGCTCTTGCGCCAAGATAAGATCCTCCGATACCGATTACTACCAGCACCTCTGAATCTGACTGAATCTTTGCAGCGGCTTTCTTGATTCTCTCGAACTCCTCTTTATCATAATCAACCGGAAGATCGATCCAGCCAAGGAAATCATTTCCTGCTCCCTCCCTTCCCAGGAGTTCAGCTTTCGCAGCCTCGGTAATCTTCTTCATAGATTCCATCTCATGTGCGCTGATAAACGCATCTGCCTTTGAATAATCAAATGTTACTTTACTTCCCATTGGACTCGTCCTCCTTATGCTACCTGTTACGTTCTAGTTCTTGTCTCGAAGAAATCTGTATCATTTTCTTCTTATAAATGTGACAGCTCACAGACAGTCCTTGTTTCACAAAACTAACTTTGAGCCGTTATCTATATTTTAACAAATCAGTCTCTTATTATCAAGCCATAAACTCCTCCAGGATTTCTCGGATACGCTGATTTCTGTTTGCCTCGTCCTGCTCCTTTGCCTCTTCCGATTCTATTGTTTTTTCTATTTTTTCTGTTTTACCTGGTTTTTGCGATATAGCTGTCTTTTTGACTTTCCGGTCATCTTCCACCTGCAGCGGTTCTGTCTTATACATCGCCCAAAGCAGACTGTCCATAGATCCAGGAAATTCCTGCTTTGGTTCCTGCTTCTTCTGATTCACAGATTCGTCTGGCAAGTTATCACCCTCTGCCCTTCCTGCATTTTCTGGCATTCTGGTATTCTTCACAATTCCTGTATTTTCTGGCATTCTGATATTCTTCACAATTCCTGTATCTTCTGGCATTCTGGTATTCTCACCCATTTTCGCTTCTTCTGGCATTCTGGTATCCTTCGTCATTCCTGCATTTTCTTGTGTTCTGGCACTCTCCGCTATTCTCGCTTCTTCTGATCTTGCCTCTTCTGCCAGAACTTCTTTCTTGTATGTTTTTTCATAGCGATGCTGATAAATATTTTCCAGATAATCTACCATATAATTTCGTACTGCCTCCAACCGGTACTCCTCATCCGTCAGCATATGTACCAAGAATACGATTAACGCCAGCGCCACGCCGGTTCCGCCGATCATAGCTGTCTGCTCTGTCGCCCCTTTGATTCGATAACTTATGATTGCACCGACTCCGCCAAGAATCAGACAAAGTCCGGCACCCGCCATCTGTAACCGCCGCCATGCATGGAGCCTGACTCCACCAACCCGGTATTCATAGAGATACTTGTCCACAAATACGCCTACGTTTTCCACCTTTTCACTGATCATACAGGTGTGCTCGAATTTCGCCCGCACAAGCCGCATCAACGGATGATTACTCTTCCCCATACTTTCCGCTGCTGCCACCAGCTTCCTAAGTGTTCTTCCAACGACCACCTTTGACACAACTCCGGCAAATGCACTCATTCCCATCAGTACATAGATCACATGTCTGTCTAACATTAATTCTAACATGATAAAAGCCCTCCTTTTGGCACCAATTATAATGGATTTTCCAAAAGAAGGGCGAAAAACCGTTCCCCATAAAGCGACATCTGCACACCGCAGATTATGGTATTTTTTCTTATATTTTATCGAATCATTTATTCTCTGATTTTAAATCATCGGGAGCAATTCCTTTACAAGCGCCACGCTGTGGGCAATTGCCTGTTTTTCAAACTCTGGATAATCCATCGTTGCACTGTTGTCAGCTTTATCAGAAATTGCTCGAATGATGACATACGAAACTTTGTTAAGATAAGCGGCGTGCGCAATTCCGGCTCCCTCCATCTCTGTGCAAAGAGCCTGAAAATTCTCCACGATACGTGCTTTCACTTCTCCGGAAGAAATGAACTGATCTCCACTTGCGACCCTTCCTGTAAATGTATGGATCTGAGGATTTGCTTTTTCATTTGCCTTCACTGCAAGCTCTACCAGATGCGGATCTGCCGGGAATGTGCGCGTATCCATTCTTGGCACCTGCCCGATTGCATCTCCAAATATGGTTGCGTCCATATCATGATGTACCGCATCTGTAGAAATCACCATATCACCAATGTCAATTCTTGCATCCAGGGATCCTGCAATACCTGTATTGATCAGCGTATCTACGCCAAATTTATCCACCAGGATCTGCGCACAGATTGCCGCATTAACTTTACCGATTCCACTTCTTACGACAACCGCGTCCTTCCCACAAAGAGTTCCTTTATAAAATGTCATGGAAGCAAACTCTGTCACTTTAGCATCTGCCATCTCACTTTTCAGAGCTGCAACTTCCTCTTCCATTGCTCCAATAATACCTATCATCCGATTTTCCTCCTGCTATGCATTTTTACTGTGCGATTCCCGCACATTTCCTTTATCCGACTGCCTTTTTCATTATCATTACAAACATTTCCTGTTATCCTGTACATTATCCCCTACCCCATGCACAAATGTCAAGCATTGATACCGCTCTATTGCTATGCAATTCCCGCAATCATATTATTGGTAATCTTATTTTTTTATATTATTGGAAATCTTAATTTTTCTTTACAAGCAGATTCTTCTCTGTTAAAATGGCTTCTGATATTCATATATCTGGTATAACACTTAGGAGGGTTTTAAACATGGATTATAAAACACATGGTGTCTGTTCCAGCATGATTCACGTAGAGCTGGACGGCGATAAAATTAAAGACGTAAATTTTGTAGGTGGCTGCAACGGTAATCTTCAGGGAATCTCAAGCCTTGTAAAAGGAATGAAAGTAGAAGACGCCATCGAAAGACTTGCCGGAATCAAATGCGGTTCCAAAGCGACTTCCTGCCCGGATCAGCTTGCCAAAGCACTCCGCGAAGCAATCGCTCAGTAAAAGATAATTTACTATAATATGCAAATTTGATTGATAGGCAAAAGGACAGAAGGTTTTATTTTCTGTCCTTTTTGTAATTAGTCTTCGCTAAATTCACTTTCTCAAAATGTCTGGAATCTCTCTAGAAATCTTTTGGTTCTTTCATTTTGAGGATTTGAAAAAATCTTCTCTGGAGTTCCTTCCTCTATAATTCTGCCGTCGTCCATAATTCAAGAATGCCTCGGCATTCTTGCTGCGAGGTGCGCGTCATGCAATTGCATGACATACTTCTACTGCGCACCTCTGCAATCCTGCCGGAGGCTATATCAGCTGGGGGATTGACTCCCAGCTGATATACTTTTTTCAACCTTCCTATTTTAGTTTTCTATATTCTTCATCACTTACCGGTTCAAGCCATTCATTGGAACTATTTTCGCCCGGAACTTCTATTGCCAGATGTGAAAACCATTCATCCGGTGCTGCGCCATGCCAGTGTTTCACTTCTGCCGGAATATTGATGCAGTCGCCTGGCTTCATTTCTACAGCTTCTTTACCTTCTACCTGATAATATCCTCTTCCGGCAACGCATACCAGAATCTGTCCGCCTCCACTTTTTGCATGATGGATATGCCAGTTATTACTGCATTAAACTGGACTACACCCTCACAATCCCCCGGATTTACTGGTTTGAACGCAATACAAAACTGTATTTTCTGTACCCTTTTCGATGAAGTTCTGCTACTTTCTATTTTTCCTTTTCTTCAACATCCCATACTTCTTTTGCCAGATTAAACACAGCCCATCCATTTGGCCAACCTGCATAAAATGCTACATGAGTAATAATCGCAGCAATCTCTTTCTGTGTTACTCCATGATCTTTTGCATTCTGAAGATGGAACTTTAAAGAAGAATCTGTAATTCCCTGTGCCATTAATGCTACAACTGTAATAATACTTCTTGTCTTAAGATCAATATCTTCATTATTCCAGTTTTCTCCAAAAAGAACATCATCATTAAAATGCGCGAACTCAGGAGCGAATTCTCCAAGAGCATTTCTTCCTGCTGTCTGAACAATTTTTGCCATTATTCTCATCCTCTACTTTCTTCAATTAATAAATTCTTTTATTTTAATTTGTTATACTCTTCTTCCGGTAAAAACTCTAACCACTCATTTGAAGCACCCTCTGCCGGAACTTCAACAGCAATATGCTGGAACCAACTATCCTTTGCTGCACCATGCCAATGTTTTACTTCTGGTGGAATATTCACAACATCTCCTGCTTTTAACTCACGAGCCGGCTTTCCTTCTTCCTGATACCATCCTCTTCCACCTGTAACTAACAGAATCTGTCCACCCTTATGATGTACGTGGAATGCGTTTATAGTCTTTGGTGCAAATGTTACTAATCCTACCGGAACTCTCTCAGTAGTAAGCATATTCAGATAACATTCACCTGTAAAATATTTTGCAAATGCAACATTTTCTTCTCCAAGTTCAAATACTGCTCCACCGCCAAGATCTTTTTTCATTTTTTCCATATCCATAAGATTACCTCCTTCATTTCACTATCTATATCCTACACCTTAAAGTAAACTCCAGGTCAATAGTTTTTTCCTATTCACTCTGAATACTGTAGAATTTTTTAACTATATTTATCTTACCCCACATTTATCTTTTATGTCCAATGCCTATCATTTATCTTTTATTATGCCTTTCAAGCATAATTCAGCAATATATTAAAATTATCATAGCCTATATCACAAGCCAAAACAGGTCTACTTCTTTGCAGACCTGCTTTGGCTTATAGTATAGACTTTTAAAGCTGTTTTATAAGATTCAATTCTTTTCTTGCTAATGCCTTTTTCAATTTCTCATTCTCTTTTTTCAAATTTTCATTCTCATATTTCAGTTTTCGAACCTGTTGTTGCAGTAGTTCCATCTCTCTTTCCATTGCCTGATCAATAATCGTTCTCCTTAGATCTATCATTCCTGCCTGTTGTTCTAATGCACGATCAATTTCATTTCTGACAATCGGATTTTTATAAAAGAATCCTCTGGACAACCCAGTTTTTTTCATCAGTTTTGGAATCGAAACCTTTTCTTTTTCTACTACCATCTCTCTTATGGTATTTACCGCACTTGTTACTTTTTCTTCGCTTTTCTTCTTATTTAATTCTAGCATTTTGTCGTATTTGTTCATATTCCTCTCCCCATCCGTCTAAATTTGCTAAAATAACATTTGACATATAATTTCGTGCTTCTCTTGTTTCATCCGCCATACTTTGATTGCTCATCTTACGGTAATACTTGACAGTTTTTACATTTTTATGCCCGATAAGCTTTGATATCGTCCAGTCATCAACATGTAATTCTGTTAATTTCACCCCATAGGTATGTCGGAATAAATGTGATCCAAATCCAAATAATTCTCCCTGATCATCTCGCAAATCATTTTCGTAAATCATACGGATGACCTTTTCCCGTAATGTCTGATAATTTAATGGTTTTTGTGGATTATCTTTATTTGCAAATATGTATATGCTTTCTTTATAATTCTGCTCTGCATAGACAATTGCTTTTTTTATTAACTGAGCAACTTCTGCACTGACAGGCTTCTCAAATCTTCTGCTTTTAGGCTGATAAATAATCACCATATCCTGATTATCCCTTCTATAAAGGCAGTCTTTCCTCATAGTTAATGTATCTGATATTCGGTTTCCTAATAATTGATGTATAATCAACGCTCTGGCTATTTGTTCTTCCAGCTTTACAATATGTGCATTTAATCTTTTCAATTCACTATCAGAATAATATCTAAATTCACCCCGCCGTTCCGGTGGAAAATCTGATTTTATAAATAATCTTCCTAATTGCTCCCATCCATATATCTTTCCAACTGTCTCCAGCACATCCCTTAATTTGATTAAATCATCCCTTTTTCCGTTTCCGCTTTCCACTTCTATTTTCAAATAAATCAAAAATTTTTCTATGATATTTCTATCAATTTCTTCGCAGGAATCCACTTGAGGATATTTCTCTTTTAGATACTTTGAAAACTTATTCATTACTGATACTTCTCGCGTAACAGTCGCAATTGCTTCATATTGTAAATGATAGTAAATTGCCTTCTTCATTTCTTCCCGAATGTCTGGCTGTTCAATTTTTCTAAAATTGATTGTTTTATGATTTACAATCGGATTAGACCTGATTATAATCGGAAGCCTCTCCAAATACCAAATATCTTTTGTCAGTTCATTTGTTTCCGACAAATCAACTGTAAATTGTATAATATTTTCAAAATATCTTATTAAAGCTACTTTTTCCACAGATTCATTCTGATATACTCTTTTTTTCGCTTTGGTTAATGCTCTGCCTTTCTGTAACATCCATGCTTTTAACTGTTTAATCCAAACATTCTCGTCTCTTTCCATCAGGCTCTTTACCTGATTTGATGGCTTTTGCAAGAACTCGCATAAACTATTAAAATAATTTCGTTCTGTCTTAATTGTTAAAATAGATACTTTTGTTCCCCTATATCGGATGTAGTTTTCAAATTCTTTTCTCAATGTTTCCTCTGGAAGTTTTCCTAAATCAAAATATTGTTCTTGATTTAATTTTCTCTTCTGTTCATCTGTAGCACGCTTATAACAATCTAATTGTGAATATTCAACTCTTTCGTTCATCCTTCTCTCCTTTCTGCACATAGGACAGTAAGCTATTCTTCTCATCTGAAAAATATTCCACATTCCTTCTTGCTATTTTTTTTGGCATATAATCAATATACTGCATTGTCATTTCTTCATAATTATGCCCCAGATAATCCCGGATTCCCTGTCGTGACACTCCATGATCATAAAGATTGGTCGCTACCGTATGTCGATAATCATGCGACTTAAACAGGTATTCACCATTTTGTATGTCGCACGCTGCACAATACTTTTTCATTTGTTCATTAAAGGTAGATTTTGAAAACGCTCCACCCTTTCGATTCTGGAAAATATAATCTTCTTTTGCGATTCTATTCTTATTAAGGTATACCTGCATAAGATCATATAACGCTTCCGGTATTGGAACTCTTTTATAATTCTTCATTTTGACCTGGTATATTTTCATCCAATAATCGCCTTTTTGACGATAGTATGCATCTCCTTTCAGCGTACACACTTCGCTGATTCTCAGACCAATACACCATAAATGTAAAAACATCATTCTCAGATGTTCTGGAAAATTAGATAATTTTTGGATAATCTCCATATATACATCTTCTTCTACGCATCTGTCATGATGTACCAGTATCTGTTTTTCCCAATAGTATTCTGCACGAAATGGTACTTTATCTACATATCCTCTTACCTCAAGAAATTTGAAAAAGTATTGTATACTCGTTACTTGAGTATTAAAAGTTTTCGCCTCATTAGCATCTTCCTGCCGCTTTTTTAAATATTGATCAATTCTTTCTGCGTCACAGGTAGTTACTTTCTGTTGCTCATCGCTTATCTCTTTTAAAAAATTACGAATGATCCGGAATTTCTCATAGACAGTACTTATTGCCATCTCTCCAATTCCTATTTCATACTTCATGTATTCCTGAAGTAGTTTTCGATTTTCCGGATGTAGCACTTCTCTAAATGATATTCTTTCCACCGGATCACTCGGATTTAATCTTTCTTTCGGAATTTTAAACTTTTCCAAATACCATATCGTTGCATCCCAGCGAATTTCTTTTGCTTGTAAAAATGTGATCCTACAGACAAAGCCAACAATACTCCGCAACCTATTTCTTCTCTGTTCATTTTCAATTTTCCGTTCCAGAAATATCTGGAAGTCCTCTTCCTGTACTTGTTCCAGACAGTTAATATCTTCTATTTTGCGAAGTCTGCAAAATTCATAAAATATATGTAATCCCGTCAGCTTTTGTTCTCTCACTCTGGACGGTTCGTAATTTTCTAAAATAAATTCTAAAACATCAAAAATTTGACGTTTCATCTTTTCACTGGAGTCTATCTGGAAATTCCATACCATATTACTGCGATTTTTGACCCGCTCCACTGACTGAACAATCTTTTGATCTGAATGATAAGGAATAAATAAAATAGCATTCTTATACGTCCACTGGCATTCCATCCTTCCCATTGGAGTTTCCATTCGTTTCCGAATATATTCTTGTTTGACTTTATCAAATATTCTTAGATATCTGGAAACAATATTGCCTTTTACTAATTCTGACATATAAACTTCATAATTTTTTCTCAAGATATAATCCATCTCAGAAATATGTTCAATTCCTTCATCTGCCAGAAATTCTACCAACATTCTATATGTGACATCCATAACATTAAGTTCCATTATTTCAGTCACTTCGTTCCGTAGCTGCTGTATTCGCCTGTTTCGTTCCTCTGATTTTTCTATCCATTGTTGTAGAACTGCAGGCATTCCAATCACCTCCTATAGTAGTTCGTCAATCCCGTACAATGCAGTGTTCTTCTTATAAAACTCCTGACTTGCTTCCAGTAATTCATCATCTACTATATCCAAATAGTTAATTGTTGTCTGAATATGACGATGTCCATAAGCAATCTGTATCAATTCCAGTGCCCATCCTGCTTTTCTTCTTTCGTTTCCAAAATAATGTCTCAGCATATGTGGTGTAATTTTAATCCCTGTTTTCTTTTCCATTCTCTTCAACATCGCATAGACGGCATCTACTGTTAATGGATTACCGACAGTTCTTCCCGAAATATTTACAAAAAGATACGATTGATGTTGAAGTATTTTTCTATATTCTGCAATGTAACAATTTAAAAACTGAAATGTGTCTGCACTGATTTTCGCACTTCTGTATTCTGCATTTTTAGCTCTCGCACCATTTTCATTATCCTCTCGAAAATATACCCGAATCACTTGATTACTATAATCAATGTCATTCATATAGTTGATTCCAAGGATTTCTCCAATTCGATATCCTGTTTCTGCCAGTAAAAGGATTAGCAGTCTGTCTCTAATATTTGTACATGCTTTTAATATTTCTATAATCTCATCCTTTTTTGCTGTCCTCGCTTTGTGTTCTTCTTCTTTCAAATAGCCTTTAAAACTTCTTGAACGTATCGTTTTCTTTAGACCAACTGAATCTACTGCTGTAAACTGGCTATATGATAATACTTTTAATCCACCAAATTGGCTAAATTCCTCTTCTATAAAAACATAGAACCTGAACACATCTTTTAAATATGCGTTACAGGTTCCGTTATTCGGTAAGATATTCATTTTACCTGAAGTATGTTTCCCAGCTTTCAACCAATATAGAAACTCTACAAAATATTTTGTCTGTTCAGTAAAAGACATTTCATATACATCTGTAAGCTTCTTTTCTTTTTCCTCTATATATTCAAGATAATATAAAATGGAGCAACCGGATCTGCGTACCGTATTTGGTGAACACTTAGCTTTTGTCATATGCATCAGATATTTTGTTGGCAGTAGAACGATATCCCATGTTTCTGTATCCCTTATAAAGAAATAGGTTATAGATCCCTCTTTCTGTTTATTCATCTCATATCGTTTCATGCTGCTCACCGCCTTTCCTCTAACGCTATACACAGTATACCCACTTCATGTCCAAATAGCTATTCATCAATACCACCAATTCCACCGAAAACGCCCAAGAAATACCACCAAACATTTCGCCGTAAATTTGCTGTGATTGTAGCAGATCCACAAGCATTTACAGGTAATATTCCACACCTTTGCGGTTTCTGATAAAACGCTGGACATCTTTGATGTCTTTTGTCATCTTACACTTCGGAAGTGCGCACATCACTTCCTCATGGTATCTTCCTTCTTCTCCTGCACGCTCATCTAGAATGGACACGACACAAGTGTCTGTCTCTGTGCGGAGCGCCCGTCCGAATCCCTGTCTTAGTTTTTTCTGCATGTCTGGAACAATCACTGCCTGAATATAATCTTTCAGGCTGGCATATTCCTTCTTCTGTGCTTCGCTGATGGGATCAGGAACAGCAAAGGGCAGTTTTACTATAATCAGCGAAGATACCATATCTCCAGGGAAGTCTACTCCTTCCCAACAGGAGCCGGCTGCAAAAAGGACAGCATTGTCCATCTGTTTAAATCTTGTGATCTCTTCCGGTGAATGTCTCCACACCTCTATCATCGGGAACGGAATTTCATCCCTTAACATCTGGTAAACGTTTCCCATCAAATGATAAGATGTGAACAGCACCAGCGTATGTCCGTAAGTCGAACAGATCAGTGAATGGATATGGCCTGCTATCATCTCTGCCTCTTCCTGACTTCCTCTTCTGCATTTTTTCAAATTCTTTGGCAGATATAACAGACAGTTCTTCTGATATTCAAACGGGGAGTCTGCCACATATTCCCGGACTCTCCGTACTCCCTGTAGTCCTGTCATTTTCCGAATATGGGAAAATCCCTGTCCGGTTTTTAAAGTTCCGCTTGTAAGAATCGCTCCCATTCCTCTGCCCCACAACATCTGATCCAGATACTGTGGAATCCGTCTGCTGGATGCACACAATATAATCCTGTGATCATGGTCCTGCTTCAGATGCAGTACATACTTCTTATCCTGATGGAAAAAGCATTCCAACACACTTCTGGTTTCTTCCAGCTTGTTTCTGATCCACTTCGGAATCTTCTTTTCT
>ERZ773183.734-NODE-734-length-34781-cov-3.261447_pt1 | contig 34781 bp, 43 predicted proteins | sample MGYA00580532_ERZ773183 | MGnify/ENA primary metagenome ERZ773183 (study PRJEB29015, sample SAMEA2737791) | human gut metagenome | biome: human gut; feature: human-associated habitat; material: faeces | place: China | collected 2012 ...
TTTATGACCCGCTACTATGTTTGCGGCGATAACTGGACTGTCCGGGAGATTGATCCCAGCACTGGCTACCTCTTAAACGATACGGTCTATGAGGTGGGGGCTTCCCCGACCCTGTATGAAGTGGAACTGAACACCACCGAGAACCAGGTGACAGAAACAGTTATTTACGGCAATATCCAGCTTGTGAAGCATACGGACGACCTGGACCCGGATGTGTCCGAAGATGAAAATACGGACGAACCCAATGAGGGCGTGATCGAGCGCCCGGAGGCCGGCGCGGTCTTTGAGGTTTACCTGAAGGCAGCAGGCAGTTATGACGCGGCGAAGGAAAGTGAGCGCGACCTGCTGACAACGGATAATGATGGTTTTGCAGCTTCTAAAATGCTGCCTTATGGCCGTTATACGGTTCACCAGGTAGCCGGCGAAGAAGGAAAGGCGTTTATCCCGGACTTTACGGCCTTTATTTCCTCCAACGGCCAGACTTACAGCTATATCCTGAATAACCGCACCATCACGGCACGGCTGAAGGTGGAGAAATGCGACGCCGAGACCGGAAATATTATCCCGATGACGGGCACCGGTTTCCAGATCAAGGACCTCTCCACCGGGGAATTTGTCTCCCAGGAAATCTATTATCCGAACCCGGAAACCCTGGATACTTTCTATGTTTCGGATGAAGGCTGGCTGATGCTGCCGGAGCCTCTGCACACCGGGGATTATGAGCTTTATGAGGTGGCGGCGCCTTACGGGTATGTACTTTCCAGCGAGCCGGTGCCGTTTACCATTGACGGCAGCGAGGCCGTTGTCACGGTTATACAGTACAACATGCCGCAGAAGGGGCAGCTTACCATCACCAAGACCGGCGAGGTATTTGCTTCCGTCCAGGAGAACGATGGGCTGTACCAGCCGGTGTATGAATTTATGGGACTGCCTGGTGCGGTCTATGACGTGATCGCAGATGAAGATATTTATACCGGCGACGGTACGCTCAGGGCGGCAAAAGATACCGTTGTGGAGACCCTTACCACCGGGGAGGATGGAACCGCCCAGAGCGGGCTTCTCTATCTGGGCCGCTACCGTCTGGAGGAACGCCAGGCGCCGGAGGGGATGGTCTTAAATACCCAGCCGGAATATGCGGAGCTTACCTATGCAGGCGAGACCGTGGAAGTGACGCAGGCCACCATCGGACTTTATGACGAGCGCCAGAAGGTGGATGTGAGCCTGTTCAAAGCGTTGGAAACGGATGAGCTCTTTGGGCTTGGCATGAATGGGGAATATAAAGATATTTCTTTCGGGCTGTATGCTTCCGCTGACCTGACAGCCCTTGACGGCAGCGTGATCCCGGCAGGCGGGCTTCTGGAGGTGGTTTCCATTGACCCGAATGAGGCAGGCGGCTATGACGCTTCCTTTGCCTCTGATCTTCCTTTTGGCAGCTACTATGTGAAGGAACGCACCACAAACAGCGCCTATATCCTCTCTGATACGGAATATCCGGTTGTTTTTGAATACGCAGGCCAGGAGGCGGCGCTGGTGCAGATTCTTGTAAATGAAGGCGAGACTGTTTCCAACGACCTGCTGCGCGGGCGTGTGGACGGCGTGAAAGTCGGTGAAAACCCGGAGGGCGGCGAAGATGTGAAGCTGTCCGGGGCACTGATGGGATTATTCAGGCCGGACACGGAAGAATTTACCGAGAAAAACGCGCTGCTCACCGTTACCACTGCCGAGGATGGCAGCTTTTCTTTTGAGAATATCCCTTACGGCCACTGGATCGTAAAGGAAATTTCTTCTCCGGCGCTTTATACGGTAAGCCCCGAACAGCACCATATCTATATTGGTGTAGATGGCCAGCGCATTGAAATCAAAGTGGAAAATACCCTGATCCGCGGCAGCGTGCAGGTGATGAAAACCGAAGCTGTGGACGAGCCTTCTTCTGTGGAGAAGGAGGACAAAGATAATAATACCTTCCTGCGTTTTCTCTCCGGCGCGGTATTCGAGCTGTATGAGGACACCAACGGCAATAAGGAATTTGATTCCGAAGATACGAAGATCGGCACACTGAAAGAATCGGATGCGGGCTACCACACCGCGGAGGGCCTTCTGGCAAAGGGCTACTTTGTGAAGGAAAGCAAGGCGCCGGAGGGCTACCAGCTTGACGAGAACGCCTACTACTTTGCCATCACAGAGGACGGCCAGGTGGCGGTTGTGGAAAACGGCGAGGCAGGACGGGGCTTTACCAATGAGGCGTACCGCGGAAACCTGAAAATCACGAAGGATTCCAGCGATGGGCGCAAGGATGGCTTTGCTTTTGAAGTTAAGAATGCGGATGGCTCCTACTGTGAAACTTTCACTTCTCCCAAATCCGGCGTGATTGAGGTCAAAGGGCTGCGTGTCGGCATTTATACCGTAACGGAAATCTCCAACCGGGCAAGCAAGGACTATATCATTCCTGACGCTGCCACTGTGGAGATCAAGGCGGATGAAACCGCAACGGTCCAGTTCTTCAATGAAAAGCCGGAGAAACCGAAAACGCCGGAAAACCCGGATAATCCGAAAACACCGTCCAATCCGTCCACACCGTCTAATCCTGATAAAGCGGTACCGCAGACTGGGGATGACAATTTCATTTTCCTGTATGGTGGGCTTCTGGCGCTGGCTGTGATCGGCGGCGGGCTGTTTGCCGCAGTCTATTTCAAAAAGGGAAAGTACAGCAGAAATACCCCAAAGAGAAAAGCTGTTGGCATTGCGGTGGTTTCTCTCTGCGGGTTGCTGGCGCTTGGCAGCGGGTTCCTGATGGTACGCGACCTTAACCAGTATTCAGAGAGCGCCGGAGCCTATGAGGATATTGCATCCCATGTAGAGCTGCCGGAGCAGACCGAAGCGCCGGAGGACGATAATGTGGAAACGGAACCTGCCGGGGAGGACCCTTCTGTGGTCCTCCCCACAGTGGATTTTAATGCGCTCCGGGAAAACGGGCCGGACATCATCGGATGGCTTACCCTTTCTGATACGGTCATAAACTATCCGGTAACGCAGGCAGATGATAACGAGTATTATCTGCACCATCTGTATGACGGTACTTATAACAAGGTGGGCTGCCTGTTTGCAGACTATGAAAATCAGGAGGATTTTTCGGACCGCAATAACATTATCTACGGCCACAATATGCGGGACGGCTCCATGTTCGCCGCGCTGAATGAGTATGACAAGCAGAGCTATTATGACGGACACCCGCAGATGTGCCTTGTCACCCCTGACGGCGGCTATGTCGTGGAAATTTTCACGGCGTTTGTGGCAAAACCCAGCGAGTCCGGCAGCGACACCTCCCCCTGGAGGCTTGACTGGAAAGATGACGGGGCTTATACCACCTGGTTAAATGCCATGAAAGAGCGTTCCGTGGTGGAATGTGATGTAACCGTGACTTCCAGTGATAAGGTGCTGACCCTTTCCACCTGTACGCCCGGAGGCGCGAGCCGCTTTATCGTCATGGGAAAACTGGCGGCTGTAAACGATTAACAAGATTATTGGAAACCGGTGCGGGGGCGTTCTGCTCCCGCACCTGCTATTTAGGAGGATTTTTTTATGGTGAATACCCTTGTTTCGATACCCGGCTACGTCCATCTGTACCGCTCCCTTTTGCGGTTCTATGATATGCCGGAAAATGAGGTCCGGGAAATGCTCTACCTGTTGAACACGGCAAACCTGGACTGTTACGAGTATTACCACCCGGAGCGTGATGTGATCCAGAGCGGGCCGGTTGCCTTTAACGGCTGGCTGGAACATAAGGACTGCCGCCCCTACCGGACGGAGGTACAGCTTTATAAATCCCTGCTGTTCTTAAAGCGCAGCATTGACCGGGATCTGATCGTGACCTCACAGAGGGAGGCGCTGCAGACGCTCCGCTGTATCATTTCCAATCTGGAATACCGCTTCTATAAGGCGTATGGAATGGAGATTGAGGACAAACGAACCGTGTACGGGGAATGTACCTACCACATGGTCCCCAGGGAGGACGAACCCAGCGTGTGCCTGATGCACGACTGGATTTATCTGCCCTCTGCTTAAAATGTCCCGAATAATACATAAAATTCGGGACAAAAAAGTAGTATATGATCTGCCCCTTCTCGGTAGCGGTTCTCTTCTTTTTTGAGATTGCTGTATAAATCCTGATCTGCGTGGGAATACTATGAACAAAACTCTCGGAACCTATTGAAAATTTGTCCCGAATAATATATAATATTCGGGACAAAAGGAGGTGAGCAAAGTGGCAAATGGATATTCCAGGCAGATTCAGGAGCGGATTGGCACAGCGGCAGAAGGAACCGTTTTTGTCAATTCTGATTTTGCTGATATTGCTGATACGGAGACCATAAGACGGAACCTGAACCGGCTTACACAGGCAGGTACGCTCCGGCGGATTTTGAAAGGTGTTTATGAAAAGCCGGAATACAGCGAAATGCTGAAAGAATATGTAGCGGCGGACCCGGAGGCGGTGGCAAAGGCGCTGGCCCGTAATTATCACTGGACGATTGCTCCCTGTGGGAATACGGCGCTGAACCTGTTAGGGCTTTCCACGCAGGTAACAGCGGTATGGTCCTATATCAGCGACGGTCCATATAAGACCTATGAGTGGAATTCTACAAAGCTGGAATTTAAGCACAGGACCAATAAAGAGATCACGGGTCTTTCTTATATGACGGTTCTGGTGATTCAGGCATTGAAAACTTTGGGGAAAACAAATGTCACTTCCAAAACGATCCAGACGCTTAGTTCCCGGTTGAATGAGGACGATAAAGCCGCTATGCTAAGAGAGGCGGCAGAATCTACAGATTGGGTTTACAATGCGATACGGCAGATTGCCGGGGAGGTACAATAGAGATGAAAAACGTTGCAAGATTTTCAGACAATGATAAGCGGGGGCTGTTCCGTAACACAGCAGATAAGATGGGACTTAACGATGCCATTGTGGAAAAGGATTTTTGGGTATGCTTTACGCTGGATTATCTGTTTCAACGTTCTCCCTGGAAAGATTCGATTACCTTTAAGGGCGGTACCAGCTTGTCGAAAGCCTTTCGCCTGATCAGCCGGTTTTCTGAAGATATTGACCTGATTCTGGACTGGCGGGTTTTAGGATATGGCAGAGACGAGCCCTGGAAGAAACGTTCCAACACGAAGCAGGACGCTTTCAATAAAGAGGCCAATGCACGGGCGGAGGTCTTTCTGGCAGAAACCTTCTGCCCCGTAATCAAAGAAGAATTATCTCAGGAGCTTGGCCGTGAAGCTGACATTCACATGGACGAGGAAGAAAAGCAGACAGTTATTTTTGCCTACCCAAAATTGTTTACCAATGTGGGAACCTTGCAGGTGATCCGGCTGGAAATCGGCGCGTTGGCCGCATGGACACCGGCAAAATCTGCGGAGATTACGCCGTATGCCGCGGAGTATTACCCTGATGTGTTCGAGCAGAAAGGAACGAATATTCTGACGGTTGCCCCGGAGCGGACTTTCTGGGAAAAAGCTACGATCCTGCACCATGAGGCCAACAGGCCGGAACATCTGGAAATGCCGCAGCGGTATTCCAGGCATTATTACGATTTGTACCGCATGGCAATGACCCCGGTAAAAGAAGCCGCTTTCTCCCAGTTCGACCTGCTTAAAAAGGTTGTGGATTTCAAAATGAAATTCTATCCCAGGGCATGGGCGAAGTACCCGGAGGCTGTGCCAGGCACCTTAAAGCTGATCCCGCCGGAATACCGGTTCGCAGCGTTAGAAGCGGATTACGATTCCATGAAGGATATGCTGTATGGTGATGTACCTGCATTCGATACTGTCATAGCGGCGGTTCGGGAACTGGAAAAAGAGATCAATACCTTGTAACAACTACATAACCATTTATTTGCCGGCTATTCTAAGATGCTTTAGGGTAGCCGGCTTTCTGTTTTCAAAAAGGGGGAATGTCACATTACACAAAATGAAGTCAATGCTGTTTTTGACGAGCAGGTGCGGCTTTGTGCCGACACGCTGCAACGGAAAACCAAAGAATACACCGGAGACGATACGGACCGGCTGGGAGCTTTTAAGGCGGCGGCAGCTTTGCAGCACACCACGCCGGAACGTGCACTTGCCGGGATGCTGGCGAAGCATATCGTTTCCCTGTATGACATGTGCTTTGACGACAGCACGGACTACGGCATGAGCACATGGAACGAAAAGATTACAGACAGCTTAAACTATCTGTTTTTACTGAAAGCCATTGTAAAGGAGGGACATACCAATCAACCGAATTGAAGTAAAAATATTGAACTGCCAGGCGGTTGCAGAAGCTGAGAAAAACATGGTCTTTGCAGCGCGTCTGACCCAGCGGGGGCATAAGATCGCCACGATGGATGATCTGCTGGCACTCTATGGAAAGTCATTCAGCGAGAATACCGTGGCGGCCATCAGCAGCCTCCCTCACCCCACGGTCCAAAAATTTGCGGTGATCACTGTGGCCGTTGTGGGGGCAAGCAGGCGTTTTCTGGCACAGATCACCAGGCACCAGAACGAAGTAAAGTTTATGAGTACGTCTTTGCAATACAGCAATTATACTAGACAGGCGGATTTTGCGGTACCCTATGAGATTTTAACCGCCCCGGCCGCAGTCCGGGAACTGTACTTAAAAAGCTGTCACGAGGGCATGGACTGTTACGAAAAGCTGTGCAGCGCAGGAATCGGCCATGACGCGGCGGGCTATGCCACACCCCAGGGCCTTCGGAATGTGCTGATTATCAGCGCCACGCCCTATCAGTGGAAACACATCATCGGCCAGCGGGTATGCCGGCGCAATACGGACGAAACCCGGATCGTACTCTTGAAAATCTGGGAGGAACTTTACGCACTCAGCCCGGCTTTGTTCTCCCCTTCCCAGACCGGACCGTTCTGCCAGATGGACAAATGTCTGGAGGGAAAAATGACCTGTGGGCAGAAACTGGCGGCAACTATGACACCGGAGGACATTTTGAGAAACGACTATCCGGTACTTTTGGAAGGAGGCGGTGCATGAAAATCAAGTTGATTGACTTTGGAGTGCCAAAGAGCCGCCGCCCTTTCCGTCCACACGGGAATGACGCCGGTGCGGATGTGTATATTCCCTATGACTGCACCTTGCAGCCGGGAGAAATCGCAAAGGTTCCACTTGGGTTCGGGATTGAAGTGCCGGACGGGTACGCTGGCTTCGTATTTCCCCGCACCAGCATGGCAATAAAGGGGCTGGTCTGTGAGCTGCCTCCTGTGGATTCCGGCTACCGTGGGGAAATCCATGCCATTATCAGTAATGTAAGCAACAAACCGCAGGAACTTTCCAAAGGAACGCGGATAGGCCAGCTTGTAATTACTCCTGTTGTGATTGCAGATTTTGTAACAGATTTGGGCGCGAAGCGCGGAACCGGAGGCTTTGGGAGTACCGGGGTATAAATCAGGATAAATATAGAGTGTTTCCAGATGTAATTTAGGACAGGATGGGGAATAATAAGAAGAAAGCGGTCATTTTCCGTGACCGCTTTACTTCTTGCTGTTCAATTCTTTCATAATGCCGAGGATATATGTCATTGATTTGGAATCCAGTTTCTTTGCCTCTGCAATAAATTCCTGCAAGGTTTCTGGATAAAGGTTTTCTTCGTCAAAGAATTCCTTCGGCGTTACGCCGAGATATTCGCAGATATAAAAGAAGGACTGCATGGCAGGAAGTGATTTTTTGTTTTCGATGTTATTGATGTAGTTGTTCGCTTGCCCCAACGACAATGACATGTCGCGTGCAGATACACCCTTTTGTAATCTCAGCTTTGCCAGCCGTTCCGGGACGAATTCTTCATACATCACCCTCACCTCCCATTCTATAATAGATTGTACCTCACACAGACGCATTATTCACAAATTAAAAAAGGGTGTTTGCGTTGACTTGAAAAAATAAACCTATTATAATAATGGGAGATACAAAAATAAATCTATCAATCGGAGGAACCTAATGGAAGGAAAGACTTGCTGTGTCACAGGGCACAGAGATATACCGGCTGAGGAAACAGCCCATGTGAAGGAGGCTCTGCGCCGGGAAATTGGAAAAGCAGTGAACGATGGCTTTACTGTCTTCCTCTCCGGCTTTGCAGATGGCGTGGATCAATACTTTGCGGAGATGATTCTGGAGCTGCAGAATAAAAATCCAGATTTGAAACTGATTGCAGTGCTTCCATACCGGAAACGGAAGGACAGCCTGTGCCAGAAAGAACACACAAACGCCCTGTTGGATGCCTGTGCGGAGGTTATTGTAATCCAGGAAGAATACAGGCCCAACGTCTATTCCAAGCGCAACCGCTACATGGTGGAACATGCAGACCGTGTAATCGCAGTATATGACGGGCGAGATAAAGGCGGTACAGTTAAGACCATCCGTTACGCGCACCAATTTCGGAAAGAACTGCGGGAAATACCGATAGGGTTAAACTTGGACAAAAACAGGACAAATCTTGGATAAAACCGGATATGAAAAAGTAGAGATACAGGCTGCCCTATGGTATAATAAATTTTTAACCGTGAAGGTCAGTGGCAAATTTGGTTGGACTTACAGATAATTATGAATAACCTTTTGTGGAAATGGGAAACCACAGTTTGAAAGGAGTATTTGCATGAAACATGTATGTATGCTTATATCGGTGGCCGACATTAACGCCGCAAGAAAATTTTATGAGGATTTGTTCGGATTAGAGGTGTTCCAGGATTATGGCAGAAACATTGCTTTTACCTGCGGCCTGGCATTGCAGCAGGATTTTGACTGGCTTGTAGATCTGCCGAAAGAAAAGGTATTAAAGAAATCCAATAATGCAGAAATCGTCTTTGAGGAACAGGACTTTGACGGTTTTCTGAATAAACTGGAAGAATACCCGGACATTGAATATCTGGGAGAAGTGACCGAGCATAGCTGGGGCCAGCGGGTGATCAGATTTTACGATTTAGACGGACACATCATTGAGGTTGGTGAGGATATGAAAATGGTGATACAGCGTTTTCTTGATACCGGCATGGCTATGGAAGAAATTTCTGTGAAAATGGATGTTTCTATTGAGGATTTGACAAAACTTCTAAACAGCTAATACATGATGGCGAATAAACAATCGGAATTGATGGAGGAGCATACTGTGAAGAAGAAAATAGGGATAGGTATTGCAACTTTAGGAATTATTATATTGTGCATTTTGTTGGATTTATTTGTAATAGGAGAACCGATTGATGGAAAGCAATTAGCATATAATATCACGCAAAATAACTCAACTTTGGAGTTACAAGTATCTGCAAAAGAACCCGCGGTTGCTCTTAGAGGATGGAAATTTGAACAAGAGGGAAATAATGTGTATATAAGTGCAAAAAAAGTACTTGTATCTTTTCTGTTTTCAAGCGGTCAATACCAAACATCCATCGATATAGACGGGATAGAAAACGTTTATTTGGGCGGTCAAATGATATGGAACAGTAAATAAATTCAGATTTTAGGAGGAATATTTATGGAGCGTTTTAAAAAGATTTATCAGCAGGGAAAGATTGACGTGGTTGAAATTTGGGTTGATACACAAACTGGCGTAAACTATGTTTTTCATAGAAATGGAAATGCGGCAGGATTTACCCCATTGCTTGACAAAGATGGAAAGCCAATAGTAAGTCAATAGTGCTACAAATTCAGGTTTGTCGGGAAGGAAGGCGAAAAAATGATTTGTAAAATAAGAAAATGGCAGTTATCAGATGCGGCTGGTTTAGCGGCGGCACTTTCCAATAAAAAGGTGCAAAATAATCTTAGAGACGGATTGCCATACCCATATACTGAACAGGATGGAGAAGAATATATCTCTGCTATGCTTTCATCGGATGAAAAGGAAACCTTTGCTTTTGCTATTACAGCAGATAATAAAGTGATTGGCAGTATTGGCGTTTTCCGGCAGGAAAATATACACAGACAGACCGCCGAATTGGGCTATTATATTGCAGAAGAATACTGGGGTAAAGGTATTATGACCGAGGCGGTAAAACAAATTTGTGAATATGTTTTTGATAAGAGCGATATTATCCGCATCTATGCGGAGCCATTTGCTTATAATACCCCGTCTTGTAGAGTACTTGAAAAAGCAGGATTTCAATATGAGGGTACATTGCGAAGCAACGCTGTCAAAAATGGAAAAGTTATAGATATGAAAATGTACTCCTATCTCAAAACGGAAGCATAACCTTAAGTTTTAGAGCTATATAAATCGGAATTTGTGAGGATAAGAGAGATGATTGTTTTAATTACAGGAGCATCGCATACAGGCAAAACAGCACTTGCTCAAAAATTGCTCGAAAAATATAAATATCCATATTTATCAATAGACCATTTAAAAATGGGTTTAATTCGTAGCGGATATACCACACTTACACCAGAAGATGATAATGAGCTTACAGACTATATATGGCCCATTCTCCGTGAAATGATTAAAACTGCCATCGAAAATAGACAAAATCTTATTGTTGAAGGTTGCTATATTCCTTTTGATTGGAAAAAGGACTTTGCAAAGGAATATCTTGATAATATTCAATACTATTGTCTTGTGATGAGCGAACGCTATATTAAAAATCATTTTTGCGATATAAAAAGATACGCAAACGCCATAGAGAATCGTTTAGATGATGAATGGTGTACGATGGAAAGCGTTTTAGAAGATAATGCTCAGTTTTTAGAACTTGCAAAAAAGCACAATACAAATCTCGTACTCATTGATGATGTGTACGAGATAGATCTTGATTTAGTATAGTAAATTTATAATTCAACTCAAGGAGAGATGCAAGAATGGAAATCCGCAGGTATAAGCAATCAGATTGTAAAGAGCTGAGTGAGCTATTTTATAATACAGTACATAATGTTAATGCAAAAGACTATACGGAAGAACAGTTAAATGTATGGGCAACGGGACAGGTGGATTTGAAAAATTGGAACCTGTCGCTGCAAGAGCATTACAGCATTGTCGTTGTTGAAAACGATGTTATTGTAGGCTTTGGTGATATAGATAAAACAGGTTATCTTGACCGCTTATTTGTTCATGTTAACTATCAAGGAAAAGGAATTGCATCTGCTATTTGCGACCAACTGGAACAGTTTGTCGTGGGTACTATAACGACACACGCTTCTATTACAGCAAGACCGTTTTTTGAAAAGAGAGACTATAAAGTTGTAAAGGAACAACAGGTAGAGAGACAAGAGATTTTTCTTACAAATTATGTTATGGTAAAGGAACGATAACTTCTCGTTTGTTGGGAAATTGCAGAAAGAGTAAAACCGGAATTTTCACGGAACTATTTTGATAATTCTATATTTCTCATAATATCTATTTTTAGGAGTTGGAAATAGCATATTAGAGATAGGAAAAGATTTCCCACAGTATTTTAAGCCATCATATCCGGAAGAATTTGAATTATTTTCACATTTTGAAACAACAAAAGAGATACTTAGAAGGACAAGAACTTATGAAAATGCCGAAAGAAAATATTGACACAAGTATGTTTGCTCCATGTGGAATGAATTGTCTTGTTTGCTATAAACATTGCTATCACAAAAAGCCATGTGCAGGTTGCTTAAATGGTGATAAGGGAAAACCAGAACATTGCCGTAAGTGCAAAATAAAAGATTGTATCAAAATCAAGGGATTGTCTTATTGTTTTGAATGTTCAGATTACCCTTGCAAACTGATCAAAAACCTTGAAAAAAGTTATAACAAGCGGTATCAGGCAAGCCTTATGGAAAACAGCGAAGCTGTCCGTCAACATGGTTTGGAAATGTTTATGAAGGAACAGAAAGAGAAATATACCTGCCAAAAATGTGGCGGAATCATTTCTATTCACGATAGAGAATGTAGTGAGTGTCAAGAAAAAAAGGTTAGATAAACTGGAACTTGCGGAGGAGATATTATGCTTGAAAATATACCATCTCAATCAATTATGACTGAATTGCTTGGACAATCCTTGTATGAAGTTTGGCAGGCATTATGTTTGGCTATTGATGAAAGATACGATATGGAACAGTTATGGAATACTGGAGGTAAGAATTGGACTTACGAATATAAGTACCGCAGAGGGGGAAAAACTCTTTGCAGCTTATACGCAAAAAATAGTTGTGTTGGTTTTATGATTATTTTTGGGAAAGATGAAAGGGTAAAATTTGAAATTATAAGGAATACTCTTTCTAATGCTGTTTGTAGACAATATGATGAGGCAAAAACCTATCGTGACGGGAAATGGGTTATGTTTGAACCGGCCGATACGGCTGATTTTGACGATTACATGAAATTGCTGGCTATTAAAAGAAAACCGAATCGGAAGTAGCAATTCCCGTTTGTCGGCGAATAACACAACGGAAAAATAAGTCGGAATTTGGAGGAATAAAAATATGGCTAATTCGTATCAGATCATAGATGAAAAAACATGGGAAAGAGCAATGCACTGCATGGTTTTTAGGAACAGTATTGAACCTGCTTTTTGTGTAACATTTGAAGCGGATATTACAAATTTTAAGCGTATGGTTAAGGAACAGGGATTATCATTTACATTGGCTATGGTATATGCCGTATGCAAGTGCGCAAACAAAATAGAAGCCTTTCGCTATCGTTTTGTAGACGGACAAGTGGTTCTTTATGATAGAATTGATACCGCCTTTACTTATTTGAATAAGGAAACCAATTTATTTAAGGTAGTAAATGTTCCAATGGCAGATGATTTGAAAGAATACTGTGAATTGGCATCAAAAACAGCAGATGAACAGAAAGAATATTTTACAGGACCATTAGGAAATGATGTTTTCCAATGTTCGCCTATGCCGTGGGTAACATACACTCATATATCACATACAAACTCAGGAAAAAAGGATAACGCAACACCTCTTTTTGATTGGGGAAAATACTATGAAAAAGATGGAAAAGTTATAATTCCAATTTCTGTACAGGCACATCATTCTTTTGTGGATGGATTGCATATAGGGCAGTTTGCAGAACAATTACAAAAGTTTCTGAACGAGTGTTGAATTTCAGTTTATCTTTCTTACATTAGGAGATGCCATGAAAGGATTTAACCGACCAAATCAATTATTCGCCCTATGTGGGCTGAATTGCGGGCTTTGCCCCATGTTTTTGAATAAATACTGTCCTGGCTGCGGTGGCGGTGAAGGAAATCAGTCGTGTAAAATCGCAAGGTGCAGTATGGAACATGGCGATGTTGAATATTGTTTCCAATGCAGTGAATACCCTTGTCCAAAATACGATCATATTGACGATTTTGATTCTTTTATAACACACCGAAATCGAAAATCCGATATGGAAAATGCCAAACGATTCGGGATAGATGCTTATAATGCAGAGCAGACGGAGAAGGCGAAAATCCTGGAGGTTTTATTATCCAATTATAACGATGGCCGCAAAAAGACACTTTTTTGTGTAGCCGTCAACCTGCTGGAACTGCAAGAGCTGCAAACGGTACTTAGAGAAATTGATCGTAAACCTGATATAGAAATAATGACGCTCAAAGAAAAAAGCGCTTTTGTTGCCGGATTACTGCAGGATGCAGCAGCAATAAAAAATATTGACTTAAAGCTTCATAAGAAAAAGGGATAATTTGAATATGCTATGATTTTTACACATGAATCAATGCTCATAGATCATCTAATTTTCCCTTCCCCAATTAAATATCTTTGAAACTGCGCCACATATTTGGGGTGGTGCTTTTTCTTTGTAATAAAACGCAAAGGTGTTGAAAGCCTTTGCGTTTTTTAATAACCAAACTCAATAAGGAGGCGATTTTTATGTGGAACATGATTACACACTTTCTTGCATTCACCGGAGGGATGTCTGCCAGCGTTGTGCTGATGTGTCTTTTGCAGACAGGAAAGCAGGCGAACGAAGAATTTGAAGATATGCAAAGGAGGTCTGAACATTGAAGTTAGTAATTGCGGAAAAGCCCTCCGTCGCCATGTCGCTGGCGGCGGTCCTGGGCGCGAATGAGAAAAAAGATGGCTACCTGGAGGGCGGCGGGTACCTGGTGAGCTGGTGCGTGGGACACCTGCTGGAACTGGCGCAGCCGGAGGCTTATGGGAAACAGTATGCCAAATGGCGCTATGGTGATCTGCCGATCCTGCCCGAAGAATGGAAATATGAAGTGCCGAAGGATAAGAAAAAGCAGCTTGACCTCTTATGCCGGCTGATGAAAGACAAACGGGTGGAATCGGTGGTATGCGCTACGGATGCCGGACGCGAGGGCGAGCTGATCTTCCGTCTGGTTTATGAATACGCCGGATGTAAGAAACCGATGGAACGCCTCTGGATTTCCAGTATGGAGGACGCGGCGATCCGTGACGGGTTTGAGCACCTGCGCCCTGGCAGCGATTACGATAAGCTCTATGACGCGGCGGTCTGCCGGGCCGGGGCTGACTGGCTGATCGGCATTAACGCCACCCGGCTTTTTTCTGTCCTGTATGGCGTCACCCTAAACGTGGGGCGGGTGATGTCTCCCACGTTGGCCCTTCTGGTACAGCGGGAGGCGGATATTCAGGCGTTTACGAGCAAGCCTTTTTATGTGCCGGAGATCACCTGCGGCGGCTTTACTGCCTCTGGTGAAAAGATGGAGGATAAAAACGAGACCGAAAAAATCCGCAGGGATCGTGACGGGCAGGCCGCATCGGTGCTGTCCGTAGACAAGCAGATTAAAACGGTGCAGTCGCCCCGCCTGTACGATTTGACAACCTTACAGCGGGAATGTAACCGTATCTATGGCTATACGGCCCAGCAGACCCTTGATTATGTGCAATCCCTTTATGAGAAAAAACTGGCAACCTATCCCCGGACGGACAGCCAGTATTTGACCGAGGATATGCAGGCAACCGCCGCTTCCCTAATTCTCTGGCTGCGGAATCATATGCCCTTTGGGAAAGGCTGCGCCGGGGAACCGGATATTGACCATGTGACGGACAGCAGCAAAGTCACCGACCACCATGCGATTATCCCTACGGTGGAGATTGCCCGGATGGATTTATCGGATCTGCCTTCCGGGGAGCGGGATGTACTGACACTGATCGCCGCAAGGCTGCTTTCTGCCACGGCTCAGGCCCACCGGTTCGAGGCGGTGACGGCGGTCTTGGATTGTCAGGGCCATTCCTTCACGGCAAAGGGGAAAACGGTATTGCAGGCTGGATGGAAGGAAGTGGAACGCCTCTACCGCATGGGATTGAAAGAATCCAAACCGGAGGATGACGAGAATACGGATGCCTCCCTCCCCATGCTGCAGGAGGGGCAGATTTTTGAAACGGTCTCTGCCAGCGTCCGGGAGGGCAAAACCTCCCCGCCGAAGCACTATACGGAGGATTCCCTTCTGGCGGCTATGGAGACCGCCGGCGCCGAGGACATGCCGGAGGACAAGGTGAATTGCCCCACAGGGGCAAGAGAGGGTGGCCTGGGCCATGCCGAGCGCAAAGGGTTAGGCACCCCGGCCACCCGTGCGGCTACGCTGGAAAAACTGGTTTCTGCCGGATTTGTTCAGAGGAAGAAAAAGCAGCTTATCCCCACCGAAAAAGGTACAAACCTGATCCTGGTGCTGCCGGACAATATCAAATCGCCTACGCTTACCGCAGAATGGGAATCCATGCTAAAGCAGGTGGAACGCGGCGAGCTGGCTGCAGATTCCTTTATGGGACAGATTGCGGATATGAGCCAGACGCTGGTAAAGGAGCATACCGCCCCGGAGGAACGCTTTGCCTGCCTGTTTCCGGATGCAAAGAGAAGCGGGCGTGAGTCTGTCGGCACCTGCCCCCGCTGCGGCGGAACCGTATATGAGGGCAAAAAAGGATTCTTTTGTGATAACCAGGACTGTTCCTTTGCGCTGTGGAAAGACAATAAATTCTTTTCCGGCAAGAAAAAATCCATAACAAAGTCTGTGGCAGCGGCCCTTCTGAAAGAGGGCCGCGTTTCCATGTCCGGGCTTTACAGCGAAAAGACGGGAAAGACCTATGACGCGGTGGTGCTGCTGGACGATACAGGCGGAAAATATGTGAATTTCAAGCTGGAATTTCCGGCTAAGAAAGGCAGGAGGAAATGATTGGGCCACCCTCACGGGAATTAACCAGACAGGAACGGGCAGCAATCCGAAGGCTGGTAACAGACCTTTGCGCCAACCATGACAATCAGGATAGGCTCTGCCTTCCCTTAGACTGCCCCTGTTATATGCTGCATAAATGGTGGACCGGCTCTTTCTGCCGGTACTTTCGGGAGGCGGTGCTGCCGGTGGACCCGGCGCTGGAATCTGCCATTACCGGCGAGGACACTTCCCTGAAACAGAAAATATGCCCGGTCTGCGGCAAGGCATATCTTCCCACCACCAGCCAGGCATATTGTTCGGATTCCTGCCGCACCTTTGCCAGACGGAAATCCGAGCGGGAACGCAAGCGCCGGATCAGGCAAAATTAAGGGTAATATGTCCGCAACTTAACCAAAAAGAGGCTTGCTTTTCAAGGCTTTCAAAACCCGGTCTGAGTGGCGGCTGTATAAGAATACTCTGATGCCCCGAAACGGGTCTAAGTTGCGGACAAATCAACAGACGGGAGGGATGCGGATAGAAAAGGCAGCGATTACAAAAGAGTTTATGCGGATTGATACCAGGAGGCAGATGATTGATATGCAGCAGATTGATAACCGGCGCTTTATGTATAACCCAAAAACCGGCATATTGGTCTTAGGTTATCAGTATGCAGATACAAGCACATTGATTTCCAGCCATGCCAACGAACTGGCCGAAGCTGGGATTACAAAGGGCTATGATGATTTTGTCCGGGGCTGGATCGGAACCGGAGGCGATTATCCGGTGGGCGTGATTCATTTTGCGCCCAGTGTGGATGCAAGGAATATAGAACTGTTTAACCAGGCGTTCGACACACTGAAAATGTTTCAGGAAAACGGCGCGCTGGCGGGCACAGTGGTCCGTGGCTTCGGGGAACGCTGGGAGCAGCCATTATCCGATATTTTTACAGATATGCGGGAACCGGGGCAGAAATCCTCTGTCCGCAGGCAGCTAAAGAAACAGCCGGGGAGCAAAGCAACCCGGCAGAAAACCAATCATCAACAGGAACGATAGGAGGCGATTTTTTTGAATATCAACACGATTACAACCGATGACCTGCGGCACATGGAGGGCAAAGACGGCCTGATCTTGCAGGGATGCGGCGGGGATTTGAAGGAATGGGTAGACGGGATCAATGAGATGTTCACCGAGGCGGGCATTTTGAAGGACGGCAGTAAATTTGAGGATGTTTCCACTTTCCAGTATGGAGAGCTTACCTGTCTGCTCTATCCTTTCGAGGACATAAAGCTGGACATTGGGAAACTTGCCATGTGGCGGTTACAGACCCATGATACTTTCGGCGGCACATGGCTGTCCGATTTTGTACCGAACCGTTTGGGCGGTTTTATCGGGGAGCCTTCGCCGGAGCCGGAAAAACCAGATTGTGCGTTGATCGGCCAGGACGGGAATATTTTTAACCTGGTAGGGATTGCCGCCCGTACCCTGCGCAGGAACGGCATGGCGGACCAGGTAAAGGAAATGTCGGACCGTGTATTTGCTTCCGGCAGCTACCATGAGGCGCTGAATATCATCAGTGATTATGTCAATATCACGGATTCCGAAGCGGAGCCGGAACGCCGGGCTTCGGTCCGGCAGCAGATGAAAGAGACGAAAACGGCGGAACCGGCCAAAAGGCAGAAAACACCGAAACAGCAGGAACGATAAGGAGGAGCAGAATGGGAAAAGAAACAACCTACGGCGTATGGGCGGTGCGCAGTGGCGCTTCTATCTTCGGCCATGCCGAGGCGTGGTGCAAGGAGGATGGAAAGCCTTTGGAATTTGACTCCCGCAAGGCTGCGGAGGTTTACGCCAGGGAAATGAACAGCAAAACCACCGCCAATGTCCATTATTACGCACAGGAGAAAGAACCAGAACCGGGTGCAGTCAGAAAAACTTCCGCGCAGGCACAGCCGGATTTGGATGCCCGCGCCCATGAGGAAGTGACGCCGAGAAATGACGCGGCGGAAAAGCGTAACGAGATTCCCGGCAGACAGATCATGCCGGAGGCGGACCCACTGGTGGAAATCCGCTCTGCGGTCCACAGCAACTATGCAGGCATGGTCGCCATGCTGGGCGCGGATAACCGGGTGTACCTGGGACGTGAGGAACGCTGCCATTATCAGGATATGCAGGCGTCCTATTATGACAATCAGGACGGCTCCCTGTGTTTTGTCTGCGATCAGTCGGATATGTACTATTTTCTCTATGGGGAGGGCTGGGCGCATACCCAGGCAGAAATGTTGGAGCGCGGCCTTACCCTGCACCAGTATGAGGAATTTGCAAGGCTCCGGGACGGCGTGCTCTCACAGTTTATGCCATGCCGGGAAATCCTGTTTGCCGGGCAGCCCTTTCAAACGCCGGAGAGCTATCTGCGTAATGCGGAGATTTACGAGGAAGGACAGACTGGCAATTACAATATGCTGGATGGCAGGCTGAATAATGAGCCCCCGGAACGCCCTGACCTGACAGACGGGCAGACTTATGAGGAAATCCGGGAGCTGGCACCTGAAATGCTGCCAGAGGAAAAACCTTCCCTGATGGAGCAGCTAAAAACGGAACGCCCGGAACATGAGGCGAGGCAGACAGCACCGCCCGTGCCGGAAAGGGAACGCTGATGGCGGCGGTAAAATTTGAGGGCGTGGATGTACTGGACTTTCTTGGACAGGTTGTAGAACTGCACACACAGCATTACAAGGATGATTTTGATATTGACAAAGAACTGATACAAAATCTTGCAGCATGCAGAAACGGGGAGGATGAACAGCTTTTATGGATGTCCAGAACCTGCGGCACTTACTGCTTATGGGAAAGGGATGTTTACCTGCAGGACAGCCACGAAAATAAGGTGTGGCGGTTTTACCATGAGCAGACAAAAGATTCTATTCTGGCGTATGCGATCCGGCTGGACGGCATACAGGATGGAAAAGTCACCGGCTGTATCTGGCCTCTCGATTATCACGCCCATGTGGAACGGGTCAAGCTGCTGTCCTGTGCGATTGAAAAGGTATCGGTATTGTTCCAGGATGGTACACAGGCGGCCTTCCCCTATGATTCCTATATGCAGCAGATCAACAGGTTTAAGGCAGAGCATGGAAAGCCCAAATGTGTGACCTGGCTGCCGGAAAGCGAGCAGGAATTACAAACAATCCTGCGGCGGGAACATGTCAAGCAGGATTACCATGCAAAGCCCGGAAATATTCAGGAATATATGGATGGTCTGAAAAAGAGCACCCTACGTGGAAAGCTCAAAGAGACTCGGACGGCTGCCATCTCCAACGGTAAGCCGCCTTCACCTAAAAAGGAGCCGGAACGATGAAGGCCGGGCACAACAAAAAATCTGTCCGGGTTGAATTCGTCATGTCTGAACAGGAGGCGGAGCTGGTAAAAGGGCGCATGGCAGAGCTCGGCATTACCAACCTCTCCGCATATCTGCGCAAGATGGCGGTGGACGGTTATATCATCCATCTGGATATGAGCGACATTCAGGAAATGATACGGCTCCTGCGTATCTGCTCCAACAACTTAAATCAGTACGCCAGACGGGCCAATGAGACCGGCAGCGTTTACGCCGCCGATGTGGAGGACTTACGCACCCGTCTGGATGGTTTTTGGGACGGCATGGATAAGCTGCTGCGGGAATTTGCAAATATTTCGTAAAGAGGAAGAAACGCCGTTGCTTTCCGGGAACCGGCACGGTAAAATTTTGATAGAGGGGCAAATATGTTTCTCTTTGAAACACCCTTCGGGCATACCTGAATGTCCTGAAAAACGGACATGGAAAAGGAAAGGAGGCGGGCGTATGCGTCTGATTGGTAAACTGCTGGCACTTCCCTTTGTACTGGTTACGGGGATTCTCTATCTGGTGTGCAAATTCCTGGTGGTCATTTCCGGCACCGTGCTGGGAATTTTATCAGGGATCGTATTTCTGGCGGCGCTGGTGCTGTTTTTCATTGCCGGATTCTGGCCGGGGCTTTCCTGGCTGGTGATTGCGTTCCTGATTAGCCCCTATGGTCTGCCGATGGCGGCGGCCTGGCTGGTGGGGATTATCGGCGGCGCAAACAGCGCATTAAAAGGTTTTGTATTTGGTTAAACAGTTTCGGCGGGGAGCATTGGCAGCCCCGCCCTTTTTCTATAATTATGGCTGTCCGTTATGGCAGCTTTTATGATTGGAGGGATTTCATTGAAAGATACAACGCCAATTTATTTTCACTCGGCCACCTATGCGCATGAACATGGAGAGCTGGAACAGTACCGCACTTCCCATAAAGCAAACATTGCGTGTAAGGAGGCAATCGAACAGGCCATTGCGGACAACTACCGGGATAACCGTTTAGGCTCCGCGTGTTTGCAGCAGGTCTTACAGCAATTTGATTATGACCGGATTTTTTATGTTCTTGCCAACACGGTCCGGCAGAAAGAACATGACGGGCGCATTTCCCGTGATAACAAAGCCTGGGCGCAGACGATCCCGGTCTGTGAGGATAAGGACGGTTTCGGATATGACTGGAATGTTTACTTTGTTGTGGATCGCAGCCATACAGGGCTGATGGATTTATTTCTCACACAGGCAAGACGGGAATATGCACTGGCACAGGAGAAACCTTCTGTCCGCGACAGCCTGAATAAAAGCACTGGGCAGCAGGCGGCTCACAGTGAAAAACCGAAAATGAAAAGAGAGAAGGAACGGTAATAGGGCCGGTTTTACAGTAAGGGGGTGATGGGATGGCGACCACACGGCTGATGCCGCTTCATGTCGGGAAAGGCCGGGATGTTTCCACGGCGATTGCGGATATCATTGACTATGTGGAGAATCCGCAGAAAACCGATTTTGGAAAATTCATTTATGGTTATAAGTGCGACACCCGGACCGCCGATGCGGAGTTCCTTTTATCCAAGCGCCAGTATGCGAACCTGACCGGACGTGAACGGGGCGCGGATGATGTGATTGCCTACCATCTCCGGCAAGCGTTCAAACCGGGCGAGGTCACGCCGGAAGAAGCGAACCAGATCGGGCGGGAGCTGGCATTGAAGCTGACGAAGGGAAACCATGCTTTTGTTGTCTGCACCCATGTGGATAAACACCATGTCCATAACCACATCATCATAAACTCTACCACGTTGGACTGCCAGAAAAAATTCCGCAACTTCTGGGGCTCCACCTGGGCAATCCGGCGCATGAATGACAAGCTGTGCCTGAAGCATGGGCTTTCCATTGTGGAGAATCCGAAACCCAGCCGGGATCACTACGGCACATGGATGGGAAGTCAGAAACAGCCTTCCCACCAGGAACAGCTACGATGGGCTGTCGATGCTGCCCTGGAAGAAAAGCCGAAAGACTTTGAAGAACTTTTGAAGAAGCTGGAGGCGGCTGGGATCGAAGTCAACCGGGAGCGGAAATACCTCCGTTTTCGCCTGTCACCTGATGATAGATATACCCGATGTGACACGCTAAAAGGCGACTATACCGAGCAGGCCATCAAAGAACGGATCGCCGGCACCCGGACGGTAAAGCCGCGCCGTACCTCTCCCCAAAAGCCGGTTTCCAAGGTCGGGCTGTTGGTGGATATTGAGGCGGCGATCCGTTCCGGCAAAGGTCCGGGGTATGAGCGTTGGGCAAAAGTGTTCAACTTAAAACAGCTCTCCCAGGCGGTGATCTGGCTCAAAGAGCATGGCGATATGAGCTATGAGGATCTGCAGAAAAAATCAGATGCCGCTACCGCCAGTTTCAATGCGTTGTCGGTACAGATCAAGGAACTGGAATCACAGATGACCGCCAACGGGGAGCTACAGAAACAGATTGTAAATTATGCCAAGACACGGGCGGTCTATGTGGAATACCGAAAAGCCGGTTACAGCAAAAAATTCCGGGCGGCGCATGAGACGGAAATCCTTCTGCACCAGGCGGCGAAGAAACACTTTGACGAGCTGGGGATCAAAAAGCTGCCCTCCGTCAAATCTCTGCGGGAGGAATATGCCGGGCTCCTGGAACAGAAACGGAAAGCCTATTCTTCTTATAAGCAGGCCAGGGCCGATATGAAGGAGCTTTATAATGTCCGGGCGAATGTGGAGCATTTGCTGGACATTCCTACCGGGCGGGAACCGCAGCGGAACATGCAGAAGCCACGGCAATAGGTTCCTTCTGCTTTTGGTTTTCAGCGTTCCAACGGAACGCGCAGCCATCACCGCAGGTGATGATCTCAGGGGTTTGGGGATATGTCACCAACAAGCATTTTGGCAGGAATACCGGAAACGGATTCCTGCCAAAATACGCAATCTTACGGAAGATTGCATTGCTTGCCGTTTTGTGCAAGCCCCGGAAATGGCGTGAAAAAACGAAGGTGCGTTCATGTCCCACGCAATTTTAGACAGCTTTGCTGGCTTGACAACAAGGGGAAAACTGATTATAATGAATCCGATATAACTATGCAAGAGGTGAGTACGATGTTGTTCGGAAAATTTTGTATTGACTTCGGCTCCACACAAGTTTATACCACGAAACATTGTGCGGAGCCTTTTCGGAAAGTTGATCTATAAAGCGGAAAGGCCAAGACAGAGATAGACTGTCTTTGGTTTTTATACCCTTTTATCAGATCAACGATAGATAATTGACTGTTTAGGCCACAGACAATGTTTAGTTTGTGGCCTTTTGTTATACTTATTTGTAAGTGATTATGCAAAGGGCGCACGATGTAGTGTGCCTTTTTTCTTTTTGGAGGAAATAGATATGACTGAAGAACATAGTTTGTTGACCGGGAGTGTGCCGAAAAAATTGGCCGTTTTCGCTTTTCCGTTGCTTTTAGCAAATATACTGCAATCGTTTTACAATGTAGTAGATATGCTTGTAGTCGGCCAAATTGTAGGCGATACGGGTCTTGCGGCCATTGGTAACGCTTCTAAATTGTGCTATATCATCAATTCAATTTGTATTGGTATGACAATGGGAGGAGCAGTGTTAATTGCTCAGTATAAAGGGGCAGACGATAAAAGAGGACAGGCAGAATCCTTTCAAATGCTGGCTCTACTCTCTCTGGTATCCTCTTTGCTTGTGACGGTTGTGAGTTTGGCAACCTACCAGCAATTATTCAAAATGTTAAATGTTCCAGCAGATGCATATCCAGAAGCCTGCAACTATATGAAAATCTTTTGCTGTGGAACTGTATTTGTCTTTGGATATAATGCTGTCTGCTCTGTACTGAAAGGGCTGGGGGATTCCAAATCTCCCCTCTGCTTTGTAGGAGTTGCTACCATCATCAATATCATTTTAGACATTATTTTGGTAGGTTCGTTAGGAATGGGAACAGCAGGAGCAGCTTACGCAACAATTACCGCACAAGGAATTTCCTTTGTGATTTCCCTATTCTATTTGAAGCGACACAGGATATTTTTATCTATGGAGGATCACAGAAAGTTTACGCTTCAATGGGATAAGCTGGTCGCCATCGTGAAAGTCGGCCTGCCCACAGCGATCCAGATGGTCGTAGTCAACACCGCCTATCTGCTTGTTGCGGGAATGCTTAATCAGTTTGGAACTGCTGTATCTGCTGCATCGAATGTAGGTTTGCAAATCAACACCTTCGCCGGTATGCCCTGCTGGGCTATTGGACAGGCAGTAACGGCGATGGTCGGCCAGTGTATAGGGGCTGGACAAATTGAGCGCACTCGAAAGGTAGTAAAAATCAGTTTGGTGATGAATGTTACCGTAACACTCGTTGTCGTAATTGGTGTACAGCTTTTTGCAGAACCATTGATTTTACTTTTCGGTAGTACCAGCCCGGAAGTAATAAACGACGGAGTTTACTATCTGCGTGTCTGTTGCAGTATAAATAGTTTGATTTATGCCGTTATGTACACTTTAGATTCCTTTGCTATTGGTGTTGGTGCGGCAAATGTAGCTATGATTAACGCTTTACTGGACGCAGTTATTGTGCGTTTGCCTGTGAGCTGGCTCTTGGCTTTTACACTTAATATGGGTTTTTCCGGCATTTATTACGGCCAGGCGCTTTCGCCAGTCTTGCCTGCTATTGTAGGCTTACTCTACTTCATAAGTAGAAAATGGGAAAGAAAAACGCTTCTTAAAAATAGATAAAATAGATTTTCTATATTGGTGGAAAGTTACCATCGTATATCAATATTGCAAAGGAGGCTGGGAGCAGCCCGGAAACAGTCAGAAAAGCATTGCGTGAATTACAACGACATGGTGTGGTTGAAAAACTCGGCTGGGATATTTTGTGACTTCGGATGAAGCTACTATAATGGCATTCCGGGAACAATACTTTCGCTCTATCGAGAAAGAATATCATAACGCTGTTGCAAAAGAAATTCCTGAACCGATTTATTTTCCGACTCTCCTGGACGGAAAATTTGTTCCAACCAGTTTTTGCTATTTGTAAATTTTCTTGAACCATATTGCTTTTTGAAACGCTCTGCGTTATAGTGTTATACATAATAGCACAACAGTTAAAACAGTGAGAAGGTGAGATGGATTGAAACTAATTATTTCAAATGTATCAGGCATACCTATCTACGAGCAAATTAAGCAGCAGGTCAAGGCGGCAATCCTATCTGAAGAACTGAAAGAGGACGAAGCCCTACCTTCCCTCAGAACCCTGGCAAAAGATTTGAAAATCAGCGTTCTAACGGTTACACGGGCCTACACGGAATTAGAACAAGAGGGATTTGTCAAAAATGTTCAGGGACGCGGCTGCTTTGTGATGAGCCATGGCTCTGAACTGATGAGAGAGCAGCTCATTTGCAAGGTGGAAAACGGTTTGACTGATGCAATCAAGGCGGCAAGAATCGCAAATCTTCCAAACGAAGAACTTCACCGTCTTTTAGATATTTTATTGGAGGCGAACACAGATGACTAACTATTTAGAGGTGAAAAACCTATCGAAATCCTTTGACAGTTTCCAGCTTCATAATATCAGCTTCACTTTGCCGAAGGGGTATATTATGGGGCTGATTGGGCCAAACGGCTCCGGCAAGACGACCACCATCAAACTCATTCTGAATATGCTTGGGCGCAACAGCGGTGAAATCAAGATCATGGGGCTGGATAATATCACTGACGAGCAGAAAGCAAAAGCGGAACTCGGTGTTGTGTTTGATACCAACTATTTCAGTGATGATTGGCAGGTAACACAAGTGGAGAAATCCATCTCCGTTTTCTATCCCAACTGGAACTCAGAACGGTTTGCCGAGATGCTGCGGAAGTTCCACATCGCTCCTACCAAGAAAGTGAAGGAACTTTCAAAGGGGATGCAGATGAAATTGATGCTGGCCTGTGCGTTCTCTTACGACGCAAAGCTGCTAATCCTGGATGAACCCACCAGCGGCCTTGACCCAGTTTCCAGAGATGAACTGCTTCAAATTCTCTCGGAATATATCGAGGATGGAGAACACAGTGTTTTGTTCTCTACTCATATTACCGGCGACCTGGAACGCGCTGCTGACTATATCACTTATATCAGCTATGGGGAACTGTTTTTCAGCGGCAGCAAGGATGAATTTGTCGATATGTTCCGCATTGTTAAGGGCGGAACGGAAGAACTGTCTGCTGACCTGAAGGAAAAAGCGGTCGGTGTCCGTATATTCCCTACAGGATTTGAGGCTCTGGTCAAGACCGAAGATACGGGTGCTTTTTCTTCCTTGAGCATTGAACCGGCGACCATTGATGAAATTGTTGTATTCACGAGTAAGAAAGGTGACGATTATGAGTAACGCATTGAAAGCAACAAAATTGGACTTCTCGCTGGTAAAGCCATATATCAAAGTGATTGGTTTTACCATGCTTCTTCCTATCGCTTTTGCGGCGATCAACCGTTCGATCCTGACAGGCGTTTCTTTTGCCATGTGCTTTATCGCTATGACCACAGGCTATACCTTCTCTGTAACGGAGAAAAACAGCATGGAGCGTTTGTACGGAATTTTACCCATCAAGAAAAGCGAAATGGTCACAGGCCGGTATCTCTTTGTTCTTGCACTGGGCGCACTGGCCCTGGTGGTTTCTCTTATCACACAGCCGATTGTGCTGCGGGCAATGGGTGAAAGTGTTGGGACACTTGATATGATTAGCGCAGCCATCGGCGGCCTGTTCCTGTTTGCCCTTTATACCGTATTTCAAATTCCGGGCTATTACAAATATGGCGCCATCAAAGGCCGTGTGTTCATGTATATTCCGGTGGCTGGATTTTTGGCGACCCTGTTTTTCCTGCCCAAGATGCCCGCAGACAATCCCATTGTGACTACGGTTGTAAGTTCCCCGGTACTGCTGATCGGCCTTGTGCTTGTACTCATCGTTGTCATGTACGCTGTGTCGATCTGGTTATCCATTCGGATTATGGAAAACAAGGAAATGTGAGGTGAGCAATATGGATTTCACAATTTTAGCGGTAGTTCTTCTGATTGGCATTGGTATCCCTGCCCGTAACAAGCTGATCCGAAAATATCGGGAAGAAAAGAAGCAGAAAGATAAGGATCGGGATGCAAAATGACGGGTATGGAGAAAACCGAGTTCATCCGTTGTCCCATCTGTGGAAATAAAACACGCGACAAAATCCGGGAAGATACCATCTTAAAAAATTTTCCTCTCTTTTGTCCCAAATGCAAAAGCGAGTGTCTGATTGATATTGAACAATTTCATATAACTGTTATCAAAGCGCCAGACGCACAGCCGCAGAGCCGATAACTCACAAGGTCTGATTCCTTGTGGTTATTGGCTCTTTTTGAATGGAGGTGTCGCTATTAGGCTATGAATGATTGAAGGAGGTCTAACTATATGAACGAGGTTTTGAAACTGGAGCATATCCAGAAGTATTACGGAAACGGCGAGAATGTTACAAAAGCGATTCAGGACATCAGCTTTTCCGTTCAGGAGGGGGGATTTGTGGGGATCATGGGCGCATCTGGTTCCGGTAAGACCACCCTGCTCAACTGCATTTCCACCATTGATACGGTCAGCGCGGGACATATCTATCTGGATGGAACTGATGTGACCGAAATCAATGAAAAGCAGATTGCCCGGTTCCGTCGGAAAAACCTGGGCTTTGTGTTTCAGGATTTTAACCTGCTGGATACCCTGACCATCTCCGAAAACATTGCCCTGGCGCTTACCATCAACAAGATCCCCGCAGGCGAGATTGACGACCGGGTGCGGGAAATGACCGGAAAGCTGAACATCACGGATATTCTGGACAAATACCCCTATCAGGTGTCTGGCGGCCAGAAGCAACGGTGCGCCTGTGCCAGAGCCATCATCAACAACCCCAAGCTGATTTTGGCGGACGAACCCACTGGCGCTCTGGACAGCCATTCGTCCCAGATGTTGCTCTCTACCATCCAGAGCATCAATGAAACGCTGGGGGCAACCATTCTAATGGTGACGCATGATGCCTTTTCCGCAAGCTACGCAAACCGTATTCTCTTTTTACAGGACGGTGCAATCTTCACGGAAATTCTCAAAGGCAACGATTCACGCAGGACTTTCTTTAACAAAATTTTAGATGTCCTCACCATGATGGGAGGGGGTGTGAACGATGTACTCTAAACTTGCTTTTCGGAATATTCGTAGGAGTCTACGGGATTATATCATCTACTTTGTGACGCTTACCCTGACTGCGTCGTTGATGTACTCCTTCCTGGCGCTGGGATTCTCCCCAGATATTCTTGCCATGACGGAAAATATGTCGATGCTTACCTCTGGTATCCTGATGCTGTCAGTGTTGGTTGCGCTGCTGTCCTCGTTTATCGTTGGATATGCTATCCGGTTCATGTTGAGCCAGCGCAAAAAGGAGTTTGCAGCCTATGAATTAATGGGCATGGAGGTGAAAACCGTCCGCAACCTGTTTCTGGTGGAAAACGGCATGATCGGCGGAGCAGCATTTTTGTTGGGGTCTCTGCTTGGAACCGGGCTGTCCGGGTTACTGAATCAGGTGGTCCAGAATATTTTTGAGGTTCCGCATCGCTATCAAATCCTGTTTTCTCTCCGTGCGTTGGGGATGACCCTTTTCTTTTTCGTCCTGATGTATGGATTCAGTATGATTCGTGCGGCAAAGGTCATCCGGCGCCGGAAAGTGATTGAACTGCTTTACGACAACCAGAAGAATGAGGAAGTTGGATACCAGCACTTATATCGGAGCGTTCTGACCGGTCTGCTCTCCCTTACCGCTATGGTGGCGGGCGTAATTCTGCTGGAAAAGGCGCTGCACATTCAGACCAATGAAGCGATGCTGTATTGGGGCGGGGCTTGTCTGCTGACTCTTGCAGGCGTTTATGAGCTGCACCGGAAGGTTCCTGTGTTGCTCTACCAACTGGCAAAAAGAAACCCGCGCCGGAAGTATCGGGGAGAAAATCTATTTTTCTTGGGACAGATCGGCAGGCGCATCCAATCTTCAGGGCGGACAATGGCTGTTGTGGCGATCCTGCTGACCGTTTCACTTGCGACCATGTTTGTGGGATTGACAATGGGTGCGGGCTATAAGGTCAACATGGAGGCGTATTACCCCTATGATGCCGGTGTTGCCATTGATGCGCCATTAACCAAGAACAGCATGGATTCCGTCCGTTCCTTTGTGGAGGAACGCTGCGAGGTAGAGGACAGCGTGACCTATTACCTGTATGCGGTTCCGAATGAAGCCATTGAAGCCTTGGCCTTGTCTGACTACAATCACCTCCGAGAGATTCTGGGGCTTTCGCCTGTTTCCATGAGCGACAATGAATTTTTGATTCACTGTGATACATGGAACTATATGGACGGCATTCGGCAGAGATTGGAACAGCAGCCGGAGATTGCACTAAACGGCCGGACTTTGAGCCCTGCGGAAACGCCAATCCTGACAGAGCCGATGGAACAGTATCAAATGGCTGGGACAAAGGGATATGTACTCGTTCTGCCGGATGAAGTAGCTTCACAATTAGTAGGGGAAAAAATCCGTCTGGCGATGAAACTGGAGAACGACGGATACCCGGAACTGAAAAACGAACTCAAGCAATTCCTGAACAGCGGTAAATGGCAGCCTGACATCCAGCTTGGACAGGAATTGCCGGAACGGGTGACGATGGGGGTAACAGTAAAGGCGTGGGGCGTTGCCAATTCACTGACCGGATTCACGACACTTTCTTTCTGCGGCTTGTATCTAAGCGTTATTTTTATCATTCTCTCCTGTTCAGTGCTGGCCTTTGAGCAGCTTTCCGCCATCGACCGGAACCAGAAAAATTACGCGGTGATTGACCGGCTGGGTGTATCGGGACACAGGCAGGCTTCCCTGATCCACAAGGAACTGTCCACCGTGTTCCTGATCCCGCTGTTTTTCCCAATCGTCCTTACGATTTTGTTGATTGCAGGGACGCAGCTCTTTTTTGGAGAAGCGATTTTGCAGGAAGGGCTTGTGCTGTTCTATGGTCTGGTTACAATCTTGTTGTTCTGTGCCATATACCTGACCTATTTTTGCGCAACGATGTTCCTGTTCAAAAAGGTTCTTCTTCATCCAGGAATGAGATGAATTTTTGAATGCTACAAAAATGAAGCAATTCAGACTGTTATCCTATTGAAAGCAATCAGTATTAGGATATTTCTGCAACATTTCAGATTTTATTAAAATTTAAACAGTAAAAGGAGGTGATGATAACATGGGAAATTAGCCGTGTTGGATTTAGATGATTCTGGCAAAAAAATCGGTGAAAAGCTATTTACTTTGCTGGCCCCCAATCAAAAGAAAGAGCTGGCTCAATTTGCCATCTTGTGGCGACTGGAAAAAGCTCTCATACCATGAACAACATTGATAGTCTGAATGAAAGACGGTACAATAAGGATGCAGCAAGTAACATATAAAGCTGTAATGAGATAAAAATACAAATATAGTTAGAATAGGTGGTGAAACGATGTTTCGGATAGGAGAATTTTCAAAGCTGACGCAGGTATCTATTCGTATGCTCCGCTATTATGACGAGGTAGGCATTTTGACACCGGCAGAGGTTGACAAATGGACGGGACACCGACTATATTCGGTAGAGCAAATACCACGCCTAAATAAAATTCTGTATTTGCGGGATAGTGGACTGAATGTTTCGGAAATCGCACTTGTTCTGACGATGGACGATCAATCACTCCTTGTGCAACTCGACAAAAAGCACATTGAAATAGAAAATGCAATACAAGCCGAACGAGAAAAACTGCGGAAGATCGAACTTGCAAAAAGTGAAATACAGGGTGGCAAAGGAGAACTGCACTATAATATCTCCGTTAAGTCGATCCCGGCGTATCAGGTGCTGTCCTTGCGGAAAGTTGTGCCAAACTACTATTCCGAGGGCGACTTATGGAAAGAACTTTCTGCTTTTACCGATGCGCAAAAAATAGAAATAACGGGCAATACATTTTCCATTTACCACGATACCGAATTTCGGGAGACAGATGTTGATATTGAGCTATGCGCTCCGGTAAAGAAAATGGGAAAGGCAAGAGATCCATTTTGTTTCCGCATGACAGAGCCAGTCCCGTATATGGCCTGCACAATGGTCTATGGCGATTTTGCAAATATAAAAGGAGCCTATCTTGCCTTTGCCGAATGGCTGCAGAAAAATAGCGGATACAAAATGTCTGATCCGATGCGTCAAATCGTGCATAGAGGTTCATGGAATGAGAGTAACCCTGAAAAATATCTGATTGAACTTCAAATACCGCTGGAATATATTTGATTGTAGGGACTTTGAAATGCCCTGCTAAAATACAGGGCATTTTATATTTTTCCCTGTTGCATCTCACATGGTGTGAGGTCTTATACTGGATTTACCAACAAAGCAAGGAGGGAAATATATGACCTATCAATTAAAAGCCATCGGCAAAGTAAAAAATGATGAAAACGGCACATTGATTCAGTTAGAGCCGGAGTACATTCCCGGACTGCAAGCCTTAGAGGGCTTCAGCCACATCAATGTCCTTTGGTGGTTCAGTGATTGCGACAACGATGCAGACCGGAATGAATTACAGACAGAACAGCCCTATAAAGGCGCACCCGAAGTCATGGGTGTATTTGCGACACGATCTCCTGCACGTCCGAACCCTATTGCATTAACAACGTCTGAAATTATCAGTATTGACTTCGCCAACGGCATGATTCGTGTTACATTCATTGACGCAAATGACAGTACGCCCGTACTCGACATCAAGCCCTACACGCCGAGTTTTGAAACGCCCGGTGTTCCCGCATGGTGCAGAGAATGGCCGAAAAGTACAGAAGCGTCCGGCTGTTTCGATTGGGGACAGGTGTTCAACTTTTAAGGAGGTAGATTATGAAATTACAGGATTTTGTTCAGGATAAACCTGTTCTTGAAACGAACCAGCTTATTCTGCGCCCTTTGCGAAAAGAAGATGTTGCGGATTTGAAAGAATGGCTGGGAGACAGTTCCGTTTATAGGTATTGGGGCAAACGTCCTGGAAAAAGCGACTTAAATCCAGAATTACTTTTCCAAAAGCCAGAGAAACCTACGAAAAGTTTTCATTGGGGTGTTGTCCACAAACAGGATTATAAAGTTATTGGTGATATGTGGGTATATCTCATTGAGAATGACCGCATGGCAAAAATGGCATTTCGCCTTTCACCTGCCTATCAAGGCAACCGGTTTATGGCAGAAGCGCTGGCGAGAGCAACTATCTTCTGCTTTGAAGAAACGGAATTACAGCGTTTATGGGCTGATGTTCATGTACAAAATATTGCATCGTATAAAACTTTACAAAAAGCAGGCTTCAAGCGTGAGGGGCTTATCCGTGAGGGCAAAATGGTAAACACATACTGCGATTACTATTTGTACGGTATGACTAAAGCTGATTATATTGAAATCACCGATAAGGGGCTCCCCCCTTACGAGCACTGTGAACGCTTTTTCAGTATGAACTAAATCCATATAGACTCAATTTGAAGGTTGACGGCAAAAAAATTCATTGTCCGCTAATCTTTATCCTATGCTCTGACTTTTATGGCGGCTTTGAACAATTTAAGGTTGTTGTAAAGTGAGAATACCAACACTGACGGAAAGGAGGTGGCGACATGGGAAATTAGCTGTATTTGATATATCTGAATCGGGCGATAGAATTGCGGAAAAGCTACTTGTGTTGTTGAACACCTGTCAGCGTCAGGAGTTAGTAAATTATCTTATCAATTCTCAAAAGTTACAGAATGATCTGGCTAACAGCCCATGCGCCATTTCCGAAAATTATAGGGTGCAGACAGCTATTGATGAACCATTTACAGAGATTCGTATAGGTGATTTATACTTCTGCCAGGAACAACGGATTGTATGTATTGGCGAACAGGTAATTGAATTAACGGCTAAGGAATTTGACATTCTTGCTTTGCTAATTACTCATCAGAAACGGGTATTTACTTATGAGCTGATTATGGAATTGGTCTGGAATGAGGATTATTCCTACTACTCTCGTAAAGCAGTCAACAACCATGTGAGCAATCTGCGGAAGAAGCTAAAAGTTACGCAGAATTCCCCGGACTATATTAAAAGCGTTGTCGGCGTTGGTTATAAATTTGAAATGCCGTAATAATGACCATGAAATTGGCTGGTAGTTGGATGTAGCTGAGGTGTGGTTGCCGGTATCTATCTGCTTCGTTTAATGCGGGTAATCGTCAAGGTCATAAGTATCTGCCTATAAGGTTTGACTTGACAATAAAGCGCTAATTGCGTATAATTTATTGCAATAAGCATGAGAGGGGTGAACACGATGTTGTTCGGGAAGTTTTGTATTGGATTCAGCTCCACACAAGTTTATACCACGAAACATTGTGCGGAGCCTTTTCTGAGAGTTGATTTATAAAGTGGAAAGGTTAAGGCAGATATAAGACTGTCTTTGCTTTTTATACCCTTTTATCAAATCAACGATAGATAATTGACTGTTTAGGCCACAGACAATGTTTTGTTTGTGGCTTTTTGTTTTGCTTATTTATAAGTGACTATGCAAAGGGCGCACGATGTAGTGTGCCCTTTTTCTTTTGAAGGAATTAGATATGCCGGAAGAACATAATTTGTTGACCGGGAGTATGCTGAAAAAACTGGCCGTTTTCGCTTTTAAGATCAGTCTTAAAGTACGTCAAGGGAACATATCAATTTTTGCTGTATTGCCCGAAATGCAAGCAGGAAACTTTAGTGAATGTCAAAAAATCAAAACTATCTGTTATTCGTATGAGTAACTTGATTTCTAAGGAGGATAACGAATTATGATGGACAAGCAAAAAATTTATCCCCGGTCAAAAGATCGGGAAACCGTATATTTAAAAAATGTTATTACCGACCCCAGCATCATCGTGGGCGACTACACCATGTATAACGACTTTGTAAATGACCCTATTGATTTTCAAAAGAAAAATGTTCTTTACCATTATCCCATTAACCATGACAGGTTGGTTATTGGTAAGTTTTGCTCTATCGCCTGTGGCGCTCGTTTCTTGTTCAATAGCGCCAACCATAGCATGACTTCGCTTTCAACTTATCCGTTTCCCATTTTCTTTGAGGAATGGGGACTTGATGTTAGCCATATAACCGAGGCATGGGACAACAAAGGGGATATTGTTGTTGGAAATGATGTTTGGATTGGATATGAGGCCACAATCTTTGCCGGAGTTACCATAGGGGACGGTGCCATTGTTGGCACCAGAGCTGTTGTAACAAAAGATGTCCCGCCTTATACCATTGTGGGCGGCGTTCCAGCTAAACCTATCCGAAAACGTTTTTCCGATGAAACTATTTCGGCGTTGCTCACAGAACGGTGGTGGGATTGGCCGGAAGAAAAAATTGCTCATAATCTTGCGGCAATCCAATCAGGCCGCGTCGATCAATTTAAGTAAATATCGAGAAGAACCAGACGCGCAGATGCAGCGTTGATGAACCTGTGAGTTAATACAGGAGGTGATAACATGGGAAATTAGCTGTGGTTGATATATCTGAACCGGGCGGCAGAATTGCGGAAAAACTGCTTATGTTGTTAAGCGACCGTCAGCGTCAGGAGTTAGTAAATTATCTTCTCGATTCGCAAAAACAACAGAATAATCCCGTTTACAGCCCATTCGCCATTTCCGAAACTAATAGGGGGCAGATAACCATTGATGAACCGTTTACAGAGATTCGCATGGGTGATTTATACTTCTGTCAAGAGCAGCGACTTGTATATATTGGCGAGCAGGAAATCAAATTAACGGCTAAGGAATTTGACATTCTTGCTTTGTTAATTACTCACCCGAAACGGGTATTTACTTATGAGCTGATTATGGAATTGGTCTGGAACGAGGATTATTCTTACTACTCCCGCAAGGCAGTCAACAACCATGTGAGCAATCTGCGGAAGAAGCTGAAAGTTACGCAGGACGCCCCAGAATATATAAAAAGTGTTATTGGCGTAGGTTATAAATTTGAAGTATTCTGAGAAAGGCCACAAGGCAATTTTATTTGTCTTGTGGCCTCTATTATAATATGAGGCTCTTTTGTAAAATCCGTTCGAGACCGTGATTACCTCAAAACACATTTTATATAAGCCTTACCAAAACTATGATGTTTCAGGAAAGAACATAGAATTTGCTCCTGTATAATCCCCCCAAAAGGAGGCTAATGAAGGATAAGCCTTCTGCGCTTCCTTTTCGGGGAGG
>ERZ773183.736-NODE-736-length-34746-cov-24.828947_pt1 | contig 34746 bp, 28 predicted proteins | sample MGYA00580532_ERZ773183 | MGnify/ENA primary metagenome ERZ773183 (study PRJEB29015, sample SAMEA2737791) | human gut metagenome | biome: human gut; feature: human-associated habitat; material: faeces | place: China | collected 2012 ...
ATTGACTATAAAGAAGTAGTACAAACACGCTCTTGAGTTCTCAAACCACCACCACTCACCCACCTCGCAGCTCCCCGGAGGAGAACCACTCGCTGAGCGGCAGCAAGGAAATAACTTACACGCATTCACGGACTCGCGCAAATCGGGCGCACGAAGATAAGCCCAAATCGTTGAAACGACAGGCTTCGCTCGGCGTGTCGAAATCAGCTTGAATCACGCCGTTACCATCAGGATACGCCGGCTTTTTATGGGCTCACGTAACGAAATCAGATGTTCACCGGCGTGTCGCAACAATTTATTCCACGTTCAACTTCCCTCAGTCCGATCACGCGGACGGCTCACCCGCAAAAAGCTCTCGTCCTTATGGCTCGACTATCGTCTCGCCTTCGTCTAAAAAAACAGTCCACCGGACTGTTTTTTTAGACGCCTCAGCATCAAAGAGGGGGAAGCAAAGGGGGATTAGAAGGTCAGGCGCATCTGATGCCAGACCACGTCACCGTGAGTGGACTCCGAAATGCCCTCGTCCTCATACCCAAATTGCGCATAGAATCCGACCAGCCGATCTTTGCAGGTGAGCACCAAGCCTTTACGTCCAGCTGCACGAGTGTCTTCAATGACTTTCCTCATGAGTGTACTGGCGCAACCGCGATGCTGATACTTCGGCGCAGTATCCACGCCGAAAATCATTTGCCAGTCACCTTGAGGGTTGTGCTGCGCGGCATCCTCGTACATGTCATCGGTCAAGTCGCGCCGATCGGTCGCGAAACCGTTGATGAACGCCATGACGATCTCGCCATCAATCAATAGCCAGAAACATTCCGGATAGGTCTCGATTCGGGCGCGCAGGGACGAGCGGTCGGCGGCCTCGGCGGCCGGGAAGCATTCGGATTCCATGGCGGCCAGCGCGTCCAGATCGTCGATGGTGGCGTGGCGGATTAACTGGGGATCAGAATCAGTCATGTTTTTGTCTTTCTCTTAACACTCCGTTGTGAGCAACTCCCCCCAGTCACGCTTCGCGTGCCAGTCGAGGGGAGCCAGATGGATGTCAGATTACGCGGTATTCGCGTAACAGGGTGGCAATATCGGTGCCGTCGAGTTTCTTGAGCACCTTCTTGACCACGGCCTTTTCAATGAAGTTGAGCTTCATATCGGTGACCGGTGCACCGTCACGCAATTTGACGGTGGCGTTGAGCAGGTTGCGCACGTCATAGACGCTACCCCACACTTCAGGCACGCCGCGGTCCACGCCGAGCAACGTGTAGACAGCTTCCATACCGGTGCGCATCGAGTATTCGGTGGTGAAAATCGTGTCGCGCGGGGTCTCGGCGAACTGGCCAAGGAATGCGAAGTTCACGGCACCATCGGGCACCACGTCCGGGCGGTCGCCGGCCGCGCGCGGCATGAAGAACGCGGTGATGTACGGCATCATGACCGGCACGGTGTTGGCGTGGTGCTTTGCGAGCGCCTCGATCTTGTCGGTCGGCACGCCCATGTGGTAAAGCCACTCCTCGCAAATCTCTTCACCGGTGCATTCGGTCATCGGCTTCTTCACATAGTTGCCGGGCTTGTCCGGGAACAGGCCGTAGACCCATACGCACAGCTGGTCCTTGGGCTGGTCGCGGAACTGCTGCTGGCGGTTCAGGGTCCAACTCATGAGCCAGTTGGAGTCCTGCACGGTGACGATGCCGCCGGTGACGACCTTGCCGGAGAACGGGTCGCGCTTGCAGATCTTCTGGATGTACGGCGGAATCTCGCCGTCCAGGGTGGTGACGGTGGCGCTCATCCACTTGGTGGCATTCGGATCGGAGCAGAACTTCTCCGGATGGCCAAAGCTCGGGTCCTGGTCAGCGATACGCTTCCACATATCCCAGCCGCCACCGGGCTTCAGGTCTGGGTTCCATGCGGCGGGCGAGTTCTGGGAACCCATGGTGGAGTTCTCCACGCAACCGCCGTTGGTGATGAACACCAGATCGTTCTCGGTCAGGTCGATGGAGGATTTATCACCCTCGTGGTCCACGTCGATGCGCACGGCAAGCTTCTTGGTGGGCGTGCTGGCAGGGTTGCGCTTGAAGAAGCCGGAGGTGGCCTGAATCTTCTGGATGGTGTCTTGGCCTACGCCGGTGTGCTCGCGCTTGGGGCCGGCTCCCCCGCCAATCGCGAATTCCACGTTCTCGACCTTGGTGTTGTAGCGGAATTCGACGCCGTGCGATTCCAGATACTTGACCATCGGCAGAATCATCGACTCGTACTGGTTGTAGCGGGTGAAACGCAGCGCGGAAAAGTCCGGCAGGCCTCCGATGTGATGAATGTAGCGCTTGATGTACAGCTTCATTTCCAGCGCGGAGTGCCAGTTTTCGAAGGCGAACATGGTGCGCCAGTACAGCCAGAAGTTGGAGTTCAGCACCTCATCATCGAAGAAATCGGTGATCGGCTTGTCATACAGGTCTTCGTCCGGGGTGAAGAACAGCTTCATGATTTCCATCGAAGCCTTGTCGGACAGCCCGAACTTGCCCTTGAGCCCCGCGTCCTTGCCGAGATTCTTGGTGGCGCGGCACAGCGAGTAGTTCGGGTCCTCCTTGTTGAGCCAGTAGTACTCGTCGAGTACGCTGACGCCTTCGGTTTCGATGGAGGGAATCGAGCGGAACAGATCCCACATGACCTCGAAATGATTGTCCATTTCGCGGCCGCCACGCATCACATAGCCAAGGCCGGGAATATCAAGACCGTCACAGGCGCCGCCGGGTACTGGGTCCTTCTCAAGGATGTGGATGTTCTCGCCAGGCATCTGACCATCACGCACCAGATAACAGGCTGCAGACAATGCCGCCAGTCCGGTACCGATGATGTATGCATGCTTGTTGTCCACGTCGGCCGGCTTCTTCGGACGTGCGAAAGCCTCATAATTGCCGCTGCTGTAGTACATATTCCGCCTCCTTGGGGCAGAGTTGACACTTCATCAACTCTTCTTGAATAGACATCATGTCGCATTATTGACGAACGCGCTATAGGCAACGTTCGGCGTTCTGCCGCATTCGCCAATACCTTGCATCTACGGTTTTCGAGGCCTATGTTGGCTGTTGGCCCATAACTATTGAAGGCATACAGGCATACTGAGGATGCGGGGTGCTTCACCGAACCGGATGATTGATAAGGTCCCGTTCAATCCACGCCATGACCAAATCGGCAAGTCGGTTTACCTCCGCTTCGGCGAGTTCACGGCCTTTGGGCAGATGATGCCATTTTTCGATGCATCCGCGGCAGCATGTGGCGGTAGCATGCTGAGCGGTGAATACCGGATGGCCGCGCCATGGCGTCTGTCTGCCGTCGTTCTTCGGTTCGGCTGCGCCTATGCGGTCTCGCAACATTTCTCGCGCATGACGATCGATGGTCGCCTTGCCTTTGGTGCGGGCATAGGCTCGGTCTTTGTCGGTCAAAGCGAATTTGGCGCGGAACTGCGAATGAGACAGCCGTTCCAGCATCGTGGCAATCCATTGTTGCTCGTCATCGTTGTTACCAGTATCCGCTATCTCCATGCCCATACGTTCCACAGTAGTCGCGCACATCGTATGGTGGCACACGCCTTAGCTCCCTCTGATGAAGGAGCCCCCAGCAAAGCCAGGTGAGGGAGAGGCCAGGGGCGAAACCCGCCAATCAGGCGGCAGGCAAGCAGCTGGGGCCAAACAGAATCTTGATCTCAGCAAACAACGAAGTATCTCGCTTGACGCGGAAACGATCGCCAAACGTGAGCACCTGAGCGTTACCCTTCTCATCCAGCACCGCAAGATGTACTTCGCAGTAACCAGGATGATTAGCGAGCACCTGACCGAGTTGCATCATGCGTTGGCGCTCCAACGCCACCGACGGCAGCGTGATGACCAACGGACGTTCATCCTCGGCTTCCAAGGTCGGAATCTGCATTTCCGTGGCTCTCAGAGAAACGGTTTCGTCGCGCAACTCCACTTGGCCACGAATCTGTACGATGGCGTCCACGGCAAGTTCAGCGGCGGCCGCTTCATAGACCTTGCCGAAGAACATGCATTGGATGGAGCTTTCCATGTCTTCGATGGTCACGATGGCCCAGGGGTTGCCCTTCTTGGATACGCGCCGGTCCACATTGGTGACCAAACCAGCCAACGTGACCTGCTGTCCTTCACCCATCGTTTTGGCTCGATCAACCAGATGCGCGATGGACATTTCACGCAAGGACGCGAGAATCGACTGCATACCGGAGAGCGGATGGTCAGACACATACAGGCCCAACATTTCGCGTTCGAAGTTAAGTTTGGTCTTCTTGTCCCATTCCTCAAGATCGGGTACGGTCACGGAAGCGTCGCCCATGGCCTCCGCTCCCCCATCCTCGGCATCGGAGAACAAATCGAACTGGCCCTCCGCCTGTTTGCGCTTCAGACTCACCACCGAATCGATGGCGGCCTCGTGCACGGTGAGCAGCGCGCGACGGTTCGGGTCAATCGAGTCGAAGGCACCGGCCTTGATCAACGATTCGACCAATCGCCGGTTCAGCGCGGTCAGGGGCACGCGGCGGATGAAGTCCATGAAGTTCACGAACTTGCCGCGCGGGCCTTCGCGTTCGGCGATGATATCGGCCACGGCCTTGTCACCCACGTTACGGATGGCACCAAGACCGAATCGGACGACGTCGCCGACTGCCGAGTACTCGTACACCGATTCGTTGACGTCCGGCGAGAGCACCTGGATGCCCATGCGGCGGGCCTCGCCCAAGTACAGTGCGGTCTTGTCTTTGTTGGTGGCGGCACCTTGCAACAGGGCGGCCATGAATTCGACCGGGTAGTGCGTCTTCAGATATGCGGTCCAGTAGGAGATCAGACCGTATGCGGCGGAGTGCGCTTTGTTGAAAGCGTAGCCGGAGAACGGCACCAGAATATCCCACACGGCCTGGGAGGCCTCTTCGGAATATCCGTGCTCCTTCATACCGGCGAAGAACGGCACCTTCTCCTTGGCCAGCACTTCGGGCTTCTTCTTACCCATGGCTCGACGCAGCACGTCTGCCTTGCCCAGTGAATAACCGGCGAGGATTCGGGCGGCGGACTGCACCTGCTCCTGGTAGATGATCAGACCATAGGTCTCGTCAAGCACCTGCTTCAGAGGCTCCTCAAGCTCAGGGTGAATTGGCGTGATCTTCTGCAGGCCGTTTTTGCGCTTGGCGTAGTTGGTGTGCGAATCCATACTCATCGGGCCCGGTCGGTACAGGGCGATAAGTGCGGAAATATCGTTGAAGTTATCGGGCTTCAGGGTTTTCAGCAGTGAACGCATGCCGTCGGAATCGAGCTGGAACACGCCGAGCGTGTCTCCTCGGGACATGAGTTTGTAGGTTTCGGCGTCATCGAGCGGAATCTTGGTGTAGTCGATGGCGGGTTTGCCGTTGGCCTCGATGTTCTTCAGGGTGTCGTGGATGATCGTCAAGTTGGACAGGCCAAGGAAGTCCATCTTGACCAGCCCCAACGTTTCGCACGTGTGGTATTCGAAGGTGGTGGTGATGGTGCCATCGGTGCGTTCCAGCAACGGCGAGGTGTCGGTGATGGGTGCGCTACCCATGATGGTGGCGCAGGCATGTACACCGGTCTGTCGAATCAGGCCTTCGATACCCTTGGCTTCCTCGGTGATGCGCTTGGTGTCCGGGTCGGAATCGTAGAGTTCTCGGAATTCCCTGGCCTCGGCATAACGTTTGGCGGCCGGGTCGAAGATGTCATGCAGGCTGATGTCTTTGCCGCCGGTGGCCGCCGGAGGCAGCGCCTTGGTGATTTTTTCACCGACTGAGAATTCATAACCCATGATGCGGGCGGAGTCTTTCAGGGCCTGCTTGGTTTTGATGGTGCCATAGATCACGCACTGGGCGACCTTATCGGTGCCGTATTTTTCGCCGCAGTATTCGATGACTCGCGCGCGACCTTCAGGGTCGAAGTCGACATCGATATCAGGAAGGCTCACTCGCTCAGGGTTCAGGAACCTCTCGAAAATCAGGCCATGCTTGAGCGGATCGAGCTCGGTAATGCCCATGGAATAGGCGACCATGGCGCCTGCGGCCGAACCACGGCCCGGCCCCACCATAATGCCGTGATCCTTGGCCCACTGAATGTAGTCGGCGACCACGAGGAAGTATCCGCAGAACTGCATCTGGCAGATCACGCCGCATTCGTAGTCGGCCTGCTTCAATACGTCGAGCGGCGGGTTGCCGTCGTAACGCTTCTCCAGACCTTCCTCGACTTTTTTGAGGAACAGGGAGGTCTCATCCCAGCCTTCGGGGCAAGGGAATTTCGGCATGAACGCGCCGTCTTCGTGGTCGTCGAACATCACGTTGCAGCGTTCGGCGATAACGAGCGTATTGTCGCAGGCGTCCGGGTGGTCCTTGAACAGTTCGCGCATCTCTTCGGCGGTTTTGATGTAGTAGCCGGTGCCGTCGAACTTGAATCGGTCCGGATCGTCAAGACGGGAACCGGAGTTGATGCAGAGCATGGCGTCCTGTGCGCCGGCATCTTCGGCGTGTACGTAGTGGGAATCGTTGGTGGCCAGCAGTGGTGCGTTGAGTTTCTTGGCGATGGTCAGCAGGTCACCGGTCACCTGAGTTTCGATGGGCAGACCGTGATCCATAAGTTCGATGAAGAAGTTGTCTTTGCCGAAGATGTCCTGGAATTCGCCGGCGGCGCGCAGGGCCTCATCGAATTGACCGAGGCGCAGACGGGTCTGGATGATGCCCGAGGGGCAGCCGGAGGATGCGATCACGCCTTTGGAATAGGTGGCGAGCACCTCCTTATCCATACGCGGGTAGCGCATAACACGGCCTTCAAGGTTGGCCACGGACGAGGCTTTGATGAGGTTGACCAGGCCTTCGTCGTTTTCCGCCCACATGGTCAGGTGGGTGATGAGACCACCACCGGAAACGTCGTCGCGGCGCTGGGCTTCGGTACCCCAATGCACGCGGGACTTGTCTTGACGTGCGGTTTCCGGGGTCACATAAGCTTCGATGCCGATGATGGGCTTGACGCCATTGGCCACGCAGTTGGTGTACATCTCGTAGGCGCCATGCATGTTGCCATGGTCGGTGATGCCGACCGCAGGCATGCCAAGTTCGGCGGCGCGTTTGGCCAAATCCGGAATCTTCGACGCACCATCGAGCAGCGAATAGTGCGTGTGGTTATGCAGTTGCACAAAGTTGTTCCCGTAATCAGCCATGCGCTCTACCATACCGTGTGGTCTGGGCGGCGGTAAATATTTACCGGTGAGGCCACATGCCTATAAAGTGGAGTATCAGCAACAGCGACACTAAGGCAGTGATAACGATGAAATTTGAAGACTACTCCCCCCGAAGTGCAGGCCAAACTCATGGAAATCGGCAACGCTGCGGCAGACGCCGTGGAGTCTCAGGAATCACCAGCAGAAGGCATTCCCGAGGACAGCCCAAACTTCTCTCCCGAACTGGAGCTCAGCCGTCTAATCAATCGACGCAAAGCCGAACTGGAATACATTGATGCCCGCATTGCGCAGATGGTACTGCTCATGCATGAGCGTGGCCAATCATGGGAAACAATTGGTCGCAAGCTCGGTATCACGGGTGAAGCTACTCGTTTGCGATATGCCAAGATGGAAAGACCACGGCAATAACTGTAGTGCCAGCTGAGTTCGCGAATCATCTCGGCGAGAGAGGCTTCATCGCTAATTGTCATATTAGTCAGTTCAGACGCTCAGCTCTTTTGTCGGCACTCGGCAATGAGGGCGGCACAGAGCAAAATGACCTGGGCGACGAGGTTGAACCAAATGAGCACGCCGATCAACGCGGCGAACGGGGCAAGCATCGGATTCCGGGAGGCTCCGGCTAATAGTCGCGCACCGAGAAGCTGCATTGCGGAAACCGTCAGAGATCCCAGTAACGCGCCGAGTATCGTGAATCGTCCGGCTTTGATGTGGGAGACCACGCGCAGCAGCAACATGAACAACGCGAAATTCAGCGCGACGCCGGTACCGAAACCGGTCATCTCCAAAAGCACGGTGCCGGGCAACGAACTGCTGGGGATGCCGCCCCATTGCAGCAGTCGGCGTACGATGCCGCCGGACACCGTACCGGCCGCGGTCGAAAGAATGAACAGTATTGCGATGGCGATGGCGGCAAGCGTATCGCGTAACCTTGCGACGACGATATTGAGCTCGTCGCCGCAGTCGTCGAACATGGCCCGTACGGCGTGGCGCAGCGAGTTCATCCAGCCGGTCACTGTCCACCAGAATATGGCCAACGTGGCCAGACCGGTCCACGTCAATGCGCTTGACATGGCGCCTAGCGCGGAAGACGTCAGAAACGAGTCGGCCACACCGGGAATGACTTCACGCACCGCGTCGATCAGCATCTGCTGCCAATCAATGTTGCCGACCATGATAAGGCCGAACACGCTCACCGCAATCCAGACGCCGGCAAAAAAGGCGAACAGCAGACCATATGCCAGACCATTCGCCAGCAGGGGGCCGCTCCGCGACACATACCGGTCGAACACGCGCCCAGGCAGCGAACGTGCCCACGCGTCCGCTCCCCTGTCAATCGCACTCTTCAACCCATGCATAGTTCAACTGTAGCCGTTGTTACCGTTGTTGAAACAGCATGGCGCGAAATCGCATTTAGCCAGCTCAAACGATGGCAACCATCAACGCCCCCACTCAATTGTTCAGAATCGGATACCATATGAGTATTCAATTCATCCGTCGGAGTGCAATGTCAGCAGTCCTCACCAACTGATGTCTTGCTAACCCGCTGGCCGCCCTAGTATCTACTGTTTCTTGTGGTCTTCGTTCAACAGCCAGTCAAGCGCGTATATCTGTCGGATGCCTTCGTGGGAGTAGGGCCGTTCGTCATCCAGCGTAATCAGTGTCTTGGGATAGTTGTCACGCACGGCGCGCAGCGAGGACAGCTCCCGATCCAGCGTCGCCGAGTCGTGCACCGATTCGCTGACCTGGTAGTACCGACGTCCGCCTGGCCCGTTCGTGACGAAGTCGATCTCGCCGCCGGAGCTCTGTCCGACATACACGTCGCCCTCGCGGCGCATCAGTTCGAGGAACACCACGTTCTCGAGGAGGCGTCCGATGTCCCGCACGTTGTTGGAGCACAGGATACGTCGCATCCCCAAGTCCACGGCATAGTACTTCTTTTCCTGCTTGAGAATCCTCTTGCCCTTGATGTCGTATCGGTGGGCCGGGTAGAGGATGAACGCGTCGTAGGCCGCGATCGTCGTCGGAACAGGCACGGTCAACGACTAGGAAACGGTTTTTATCAGCAGGAGATTCTGCAATCCGGATGGCATATACCGCCCGGCTTCATTACTGCTTTGGCTCATTTCTGTTCACTTCACGCTGGAGTACCGAGACACGTTGAGCGGAAATACCGGTAATTCACGTACGGTTACCGACCATTGGCCTGAATGGTACTCAGCATCAGCAGTCACTTGGGGTATGGTCATGACGGAGAGCCATCATGACCGATCTCTCGTTATCCTGGGATGAATCCGGCGAAGCCGGAACTGAATCTAAATATTAAAACGCATGATGCACACGTCGCGGAATTAGTCCACCAGAACTTCGGCATATTCGGCAGGTTCAGCGGGTTCGATGTGTCGGGCACGCATGGCATCGAGTGCGGCAGCCAAGTCGGCCGGGTACTGGGACCGGACCGTGGTCCAGACGCGGGTGCGGGGATGACGGAATTCGAGCTTCATGGCGTGCAGCCACTGCCGGTCAAGTCCCAAGGCCTCAGACAGCACCGGATTGGCACCATACATGGGGTCGCCGCACAGGGGATGCCCAATCGAGGAGAAATGCACGCGAATCTGATGAGTACGTCCGGTCTCCAGATTCACGGATACCAGAGTGGCCTCATGGCCGAAACGCTCCAGCACATCCCAGTGCGTAACGGCCGGTTTGCCGGCCGGAGTCACGCAGAAGCGGAAATCGGACACTTTGGCGCGCCCGATCGGTGCCTCAATGGTTGCTTTGTTCTCTTTAAGACCACCCTGCACGAGCGCATGATAGGTTTTCTTTACCTCATGCTCGGCGAACTGCCGACGCATCTCGGTGTACGCAAGGTCGGACTTGCACACCAACATCAAGCCGGAAGTGCCTACATCAAGGCGAGAAACAATGCCCTCACGCCCGGCCGCACCATAGGAAGTGATATGCACGCCGCGGTCACGCAGTGATCCGAGCACGGTTGGACCGGTCCAGCCAACCGAGGCATGCGCCGCCACGCCTACAGGCTTATCGACTACAACGACATCATCGTCTTCGTAGACAACGGCCATATCAGTTGCGATAGGCTCAGGCTCGGCCTGTTCCTCCGCCAAATCAAATTCGACGGTCTCCCCCGCCTGCAATGTGCTGGACCGCGCAACTTCACGTCCTAAAACGCGCGCCTGCCCGGAGTCAACCAGATCGGCGGCTTTAGATCGTGAAATACCCAGCATTTTGGCCACGGCTACGTCGAAACGCTTACCCACCAATGCATCGGGAGCAGGGACTATTCGACTCATTACTTGGCGTCCGCCTCCGGCTCAGACTGTAGGGATTCGTCGGATTGCTCGATGAGATCCTTGTGTGAGAACGGCTCCCCCATAAGAATCAGAATCACCAGGACCACACCGGCGACTACCAGATAGATATCCGCCACATTGCCAACGGACCAGCCATAGTTAAGGAAATCCACCACTTTGCCGTCGAGGAAGCCGTCAGCGTACATAACACGGTCAATCAGGTTGCCCAGAGCGCCTGCAAACGCGAAAGAAATCGCCACCGACCATTTCATGGAGACAGTGCGCACCCCAGCCACAGCAAGGGCCACGCAAGCCACAACGGCCAACAGACTGATTACCCAAGTAGCGCCTGATCCCATGCCCAAGGACGCGCCCGGATTACGCACCAAGGTGAAGGACAGCAGTCCGGGAATCACTCGAATGGTCTGACCGTTGGATAACGCGGCCATCGCCCAAGCCTTGGTGAGCTGATCGACAATCAGCGCAGCCGCGGCCACACATGCAAAGACGGCCACGCGGGTGCGCAGCCGTCCCTGTTGGTTCGTCATACGACCTGTACCTGCCTACGCTCAGTTGGTCTTGGACGAGGTCTGGTCGACGTAGTTGTTCGACTCGGAAACCTGCGATGCCAGCTGGCCGAGGTACTCGGTGAGGCGGGCGCGGTATTCAGTCTCGAACTGCTTGAGGCTCTGGATGTTGCCCTCGACGACCTTGGACTGAGCCTGAAGGTTGTCGCGCACCTGCTCGGCATACGTATCGGCTGCAGAGCGGGTGTTCTTGTCGTACGCATCAGCCGCGGAACGAGTGTTCTTGTCATACTCGGCGGCACGCTGCTGCACTTCCTTCTCGTAGTTGTCAGCGTCATCGTGCTGAGACTTGGAGTAGTTGTCCGCATCCTGACGAGTCTTGACGGAGTATGCGTCGGCCTCAGAACGGGTGTTCTGGGAGTAGGTCTCGGCATCCGCGTGAGTCTGGTCACGGTAAGCGTCGGCCTCGGAGCGGGTACGATCCGAATAGGTGTCGGCGTCGGAACGAGTACGAGTGGAGTAGTCGTCGGCCTCGGAACGGGTACGCTCGGAGTAGTTGTTGGCCTTGGTGACCAGATCGTTGTACTTGTTCTGGCTGGCCTCGGTGATTTCCTTGGCCTTGTTCTTGCCCTTCTCCACGTACTGATCGTGCAGCTGCATAGCCAGGGTCAGCATGGCGGTGGCGCGCTCGGGCTCGGTGCCCGGCATGGAAGCGGCGCCAGCGATCTTCTGCAGAGAACCGGTCTCGGTGCTCGGCTCAACCTTGGAAACCTGAGCACGAAGCTGGTTTTCACGCTGCTTGGCTTCTTCGAGCTGACGGGACAGCTCAGCGATCTGAGCGGACTGCTGCTGAGCGGCGGAACCCTGCTGCTGAGCGGCGGCGAGCTGACGGGACAGCTCCTCATTGGCCGCGCGGAACTGATCACGTTCCTGCTGAATGGCGGCGATCTGCTGACCGACAGCCTCCTGGTCACCGGAGGCCTGAGCAGCCTGAGCGGTGAGCTGATCGATTTGAGCGTTCAGCTGATCGACCTGACCCTTGAGCTGCTCATTCTGGGAGGACAGCGCGCGGTTGGATTCCTCGGCTTCGCTGAGCTTGGCAGAGACAAGCTGTGCTGCCTGATCATTGCCAGCCTGAGCGGCCTGCTGGGCCTGAGCCACAGCGTTCTTCAAACCAGCATTCTCCGACTCGAGTTGCTGCACCTGACCGGTAAGATCGGAGATCTTCGCATTAAGGTTGGTCACGTCAGGACCCAGAGACTGGGTGGCCTGACCGCCGGCTACCGCCTGACGTCCAAGAGCCTCGACGGTTTCCGTGACCTGATCAAGGAAGTCATCGACCTCGTCGACATCATAACCTTCCTTGAATCGAACAGTCTGGAAGGTATGCTCCCTAATATCCTTCGGCGTCAACAGAGCCATAAATCTTGCACCTCGCTTTGGGGCATCGCCCGCACTTACGTTGGTCTCAAGTCAGAATGCTATCACGACCCCATCGTTTCAGAACATTCGACGTGGGTTTTTATGCCAGATATATGCCTCCGGCGGGTCAAAAACGGCCTCAGAACACTATCAGAACAACACTTTCCAGTACCACCAGCGCAAAATACAGCACAATGAAGCTGACATCAAGATAAATCGAACCGAGCGGCAATGGGCGAATATAGCGACGTAGCCAGCGCAGAGGGGGTTCGGTAATGGAATACACAATATTGATCAGCTGGGCCACCACACCACGTGGATACCAGTTTCGTGCGAGAACGGAGACCCAGTCCAGAATCATGCGCACGAACAGAACCGTGATATACGCGTTGATGAGCCATGCAAGAATGCGGCCGATCAAAGAGAACACTAAGGAAAGCATGCTGACAGACTAACAACCGCGCATGAAAAGTTTGCTCGGAGCACAATAAGAATCGGCCGACTCCTTGCTGGGAGTCGGCCGAATACCGATATAACGTCGAATGCGAAAACTACTGAACCGGTCAGTCAGCGAACAAATCGTGTGCCGAGGCTGGTTTTGTCGGCTCTTCGACCTTGATGTTCACCTGCGCCGGGCTCAACAGGAACACGCGCGGAGTGACACGCTCGAGGGAACCACGCACGCCGAACACCACGCCGGCGGAGAAGTCCACGATGCGATATGCCACGGCTTCGGCCACACCGGTGAGATTCAGTACGACCGGAACACCGTCACGCAATGCGCGGCCGACCAGTTGAGCATCCTCATATGACTTCGGATGGATGGTGGTGATTCTGTTCACACGGCCACCGGGGAACGGCTTGGTAGTCGACGATGCGGCAGGCGCGGTGGTTGACGCCAGCGGCGTGACCGTATGGTCGGAATCAAATGCGGACTTCGAAGCCGGCTTCTGCTCCTCGTCCTCCTCGATGTAGTCGTCCTCATCGTCCACAACGTCACTCATGCCCAGATAGGACATCGCGTTTTTCATGAACCCAGCCATGGATCAATCCTTTCAGCGCAGGAAGTCAGGGATGTCGAGATCGCCAGCCGGATCGTTCACGGCGATATTCGGATGAGCGGAAGTCGGATCATCAAAAGGCAACGATGCGGAGTCACCGGTAGCCGGTGTGAATGCCGGTTGGGCAGTGGCAGCGGGCTGTGCAGCCGGTGCCGGTGCTGGAGCTGGCTGTGCCACGGGAGTCGCAGGATCGGCGGCGGTTGGCACAACCGGCGTCACCGTGCTCTGAGTGTCGTCATCTTGAGCGGCGACGGGGTCAAAACCAGCAGCAATAACAGTGACACGCACTTCATCGCCATAAGCATCGTCCAGAGCAAGACCCCAAATAATCTGGGCTTCAGGGTGAATGGCCTTGCGCACCAGTTCGGTGGCAGCAGAGGCCTCCTGCAACTTCAGGTCGGTCGGACCGGCGATGTTGATCAGCGCACCGTGTGCGCCTTCGATGCTTTCCTCAAGCAGCGGAGAGCTGATGGCGATTTCGGCGGCCTGCGTGGCACGATCCTCTCCCCGTGCGGAACCGATACCAAACAGCGCAGTACCAGCACCACGAAGAATGGAGTTCACATCGTTGAAGTCGACGTGAATATAGGAGTTCATCGAAATCAGGTCAGTGATGCCCTGAACACCGGCAAGCAGTGCGGTATCAGCGGTCTTGAAGGCCTCAATGATGCCGATGGAACGGTCGGAAAGCTCGAGCAGGCGATCGTTCGGAATGACGATCAGCGCGTCGACTTCCTTGCGCAGGTTGTCGATGCCGTATTCGGCGGAAGCGGAACGCTGAGGGCCTTCGAAGCTGAACGGACGAGTAACAACCGCGATGGTGAGAGCACCCTGTTGATGAGCCGCACGAGCGACGATCGGGCTGGCGCCAGTACCGGTGCCACCGCCCTCGCCGCAGGTGACGAACACCATGTCGGCACCCCTAAGCGCCTCTTCGATATCCGACTGGTGGTCCTGGGCCGCCTTGGCTCCACGCTCCGGGTCGGCACCAGCACCGAGACCACGACTGGACTTATCGGAAAGGGAAATCTTGACATCCGCATCAGAGCGCAGAAGATCCTTCGCATCGGTATTTACCGCCACAAATTCAACATTCTGTAATCCCTCGGCAATCATGCGATTGACGGCATTACCGCCGGCACCGCCGACGCCAACAACCTTGATGTTGGTCTTGTCGTTGAACTCATTCTGCGCGATCTCGCTCACGTTTGGCTCCTGTCACTTCACGGTTACACCCAAGAGTAGCGCAAACAGGCTACTCTTGGAGGGAAATTCACGCGCAGAATGGCGCGTGTTGCGTGTATTTTCAGTATTTTCTCAGTAACTGGCGTCCATTGGGTCGTCACCGAAGAGCGCCTCACGCTCTTCGTGGGTGGTGGTACGCGATTCCAACCAGCCATACGGCAAGTGCACCTTCTTGGCGAAACGCACGCGGCCGCGCGGTTTGTCGACCACGCGTGGCGGGTATTCGATAGTCGGGTCGAGCTTGCCGATCTCGCGGTCCACATCGGCCAGGCTCTCGCATTCCATAAAGGCCTTGCGGGTGGAGCCGCCCACCGGGAATCCTTTCAGATACCAGGCGATGTGCTTGCGCAGATCGTGGACGGCCATCATCTCATCGCCCTCATAAAACTCGGTAAGCAGCTCGGCATGACGGTGAATCACGCGGCAGACCTCGCCCAGATTCGGGTTGAGCCGTTCGGGATTGCCCTCGAAGGCGTTTTTGATGTTGGCGAACAGCCACGGCCGGCCCTGGCATCCGCGGCCGATGGCCACACCGTCGCAGCCGGTCTCGCGCACCATTTCGAGCGCATCCTCGGCACCCCAGATATCGCCATTGCCGAATACCGGAATGTTGAGGTGTTCCTTGAGCTCGCCGATGCGGGACCAGTCGGAATGACCGCCATAGTATTCGGCGGTGGTACGGGCATGCAGGGTTACGGCCTTGCAGCCCTCCTCCTGCGCGATGTGTCCGGCTTCGAGGAAGGTCTCATGGTTATGGTCGATGCCGACGCGGATCTTCGCGGTGACGGGGATGCCCGCCGGCTCGCATACGGCGACCACGCGCTGTAATAGCTCAGTGAAAATGTCGGTTTTCCAAGGCAAGGCCGAACCACCGCCTCGACGAGTGACCTTGGGCACCGGGCAACCGAAGTTCAGATCCACATGGTCGGCCATGTTGCCGTCGACCACGATTTTCGCCGCCTGTTCGGTGATGGAGGGGTTCACGCCGTACAACTGCAGTGAACGGATTTTTTCGCTTTTGGCGAAATGACAGAGGCGCAGTGCTTTCGGGTTATGCGCCACGAGGGCTCGAGCGGTGATCATCTCGGCCACGTAGAGTCCATCGGGACCATATTCCTCGCAAATCACGCGGAAGGGCCAGTTGGTCACTCCCGCCATCGGCGAGAGCACCACCGGGGTCGGCACGGTGATGTTGCCGAGTTGGACCGGGGCGATATGCACCGGGGTCCCGGGGCGCGCCGGCGCGTCCGTACGTGGGTCGAGGTTGTCGGTCTCGTGATGCTCGGTGAGCACTGTTTCGGATTCGGATTGTGCCATGTGATTCCTAAGAAAATAAGTAGGGGCTCCCCTGAGAGAGGAGCCCCGGCGTCTATCGCCGCCACTTCGCCTACAAACAGCCCACTGGGATGTCTTCCTTACGGCTCAGCCCACAGAGGGGAGCCCAAGTTGTGCGACTCCGGCTTAGTACAGGCCGCCGGCTTCCTGAACGCCGGACTCAGGCCAAGGCTCACCGCCCATTTCCACAGGCTTCAGGGGCACGCGGGTGCGCTTCTCGCCGATGCGGGCGGCCACGTAATCGGCCACCTTGTCAAGAGCGACGCGCTCCTGGGCCATGGTGTCACGCTCACGGATGGTCACAGCGTGGTCCTCGAGGGTGTCGAAGTCCACGGTGATGCACAGCGGGGTGCCGATCTCGTCCTGACGACGGTAACGACGACCGATGGCACCGGACTCGTCGTAGTCGATCATCCACTCGTTGAAGCGCAGGTCGTCGGCCAGGTTCTGGGCCACGGTCTGCAGTTCAGGCTTCTTGCTCAGCGGCAGCACGGCGGCCTTGACCGGGGCCAGACGCGGGTCGAGACGCAGCACGGTGCGCTTGTCAACGCCGCCCTTGGTGTTCGGGGCCTCGTCCACATCGTAGGCGTCCACGAGGAAGCACATCAGGGAGCGGGTCAGGCCGGCGGCCGGTTCGATGACGTACGGCACGTACTTCTCGCCGGTGGCCTGGTTGAAGTAGCTCAGGTCTTCGCCGGAGTGCTTGGAGTGCGCGCTCAAATCGTAATCGGTACGGTTGGCGATGCCTTCGAGCTCGCCCCAGTCGGAACCCTGGAAGCCGAACTTGTATTCGATGTCCACGGTGCGCTTGGAGTAGTGGGAGAGCTTCTCCTTCGGATGCTCGTAGTGGCGCAGGTTCTCCGGCTTGACGCCGAGGTCGATGTACCAGCGGGTGCGGGCGTCGATCCAGTACTGGTGCCATTCCTCATCGGTGCCGGGCGTGACGAAGAACTCCATCTCCATCTGCTCGAACTCACGGGTGCGGAAGATGAAGTTACCCGGGGTGATCTCGTTACGGAAGGACTTACCCATGTTGGCGATGCCGAACGGCGGCCTGGAACGGGAAGAGGTCATCACGTTCTTGAAGTCCACGAAGATGCCCTGTGCAGTCTCCGGACGCAGGTAGTGCAGGCTGTTCTCGTCCTCGACCGGGCCGAGGTGGGTGCGCAGCATCATGTTGAAGTCGCGCGGTTCGGTCCACTGGCCACGGGTGCCGCAGTTCGGGCAGACGATGTCCTTCATGCCGTTTTCCGGCATCTTGTCGCCGTGCTTCTCGGCGTAGGATTCCTCGAGCTTGTCGGCGCGGTTGCGCTTGTGGCAGTTGAGACACTCGACGAGCGGATCGTTGAACACGCTCACGTGGCCGGACGCCACCCACACTTCGGGCGGCAGAATGATGGAAGTGTCGACACCGACGACATCAGGACGGGTGACGACCATGGAGCGCCACCATTCACGCTTGATATTGTCCTTGAGAGCGACGCCGAGAGGGCCGTAATCCCAAGCGGAACGGGTGCCGCCGTAAATTTCGCCGGCGGGGAACACGAAGCCGCGACGCTTCGCAAGGGATACGACTTCATCGAGTTTGGACTGAGCCACAATGCACCTTCTGGTTTGAACGGTTTGGGGTCTAATAACAACCGCTTCAGGATAGCCGTATATGGTGACAGGTCAGGCGGCATTGTCCGGTATATGTTCCGCGTCTCACGAGCGGCCGTTCGCAGCGATTCCTATATCGCAACACCTCCATATTGTTCCTGTTGTTTTACCCTTCCCGAATTTGTGCCACTGACATCGCGTCAGCGTCACAAATTCGGGAGATGTTGCTCGGCGGAGGCGTCTATGTATCACGAATGGACGGGGACGCGCCAGACCTGACGACACGTATCGAACAAATCCGTCACGATAATGTCCATGTTGGCGCATAGCGTCGGCACTGTAATGCAGGGGAACTCGCATGTGGTTCGCGAGTTGAGAAAGGCCTGAGCCTGACCCTTAGAACCTGTTGGTTAAGACCATCGTAGGGAGCAGTAAATGAGCAATAGTGCATCATCGTTTACCGGCGTGTCCAGCGGTTATACCGCCGGGACTCCGGTTCCAGCCGATTCACCCATCCGTGACAATATCGCCGATGCCGTTCGCCGCGTACGCGAGACGACTCCGTTGGCCCAGTCATTCACCAATTTTGTGACCATCAATTTGGTTGCCAACGCGCAACTGGCGGCCGGCGGCACTGCGGCCATGAGTTTCCTGCCGGACGACGTGATCGAAACCGCGAAAATCGCGGGCGCGAACTACATCAACGTGGGCACGCTGCTGCCGTTCTATAAGGACGCACTGCCCGAAATCGCCCAGCGACTCAACTACTTGGACAAGCCGTGGGTGCTCGACCCGGTGGCCGCCGGCATCGGCCGCACCCGTACCGCCATTCTTCAGGCCTTCAAGGCCGCTCCCCCGACCATGATTCGCGCGAATGCATCCGAGGTAATCGCGCTGGCGAACATGTGGGGGCTCAATACCGAAACCGTGGGGGACGCTTCCGAGCACCGCCCCGCCGGAGTGGAATCCGTCGACGACGTGGAGTCCGCAACCGGCGCGGCGGTGGCGCTGGCACAGTATCTGACCGAACAGCACGCCAAGCATTCCTCCCATGACGCTTCCACCCGCTGCGCCGTGGCCGTGTCCGGCATCGCCGATCTGGTGACCGATGGCGAAACCGTGTACCGACTGCCGGGCGGCAGCGCGATGATGACCAAGATCACCGGTGCCGGCTGCTCGCTGGGCGGCGTGGCTGCCACGTATTTGGCGGTCTCCGATCCGTTGACCGCCGCCCTGTCCGCGTCTCTGCTGTACAACCGCGCGGGAGAGGTGGCCGATACAACTTCGTACGGACCGGGCTCGTTCCAAGTTGCGTTCCTTGACGCGCTGTGGAATGTGACCGCCGAACAGGTGGCGGAATCCGAGATTTTGGTGCAGTAGTTTCAGTTCCCTCTGATGAGGGAGCTCATAACAGTTTTTTCCAATAAGACTTCCACAAGAAACAACAAAAGCAGGAATAATAATGAGTAATGAATACCTATACGCCTCCATGCGCGACAGCTTCGACCTGTCCGCGTACTTCGTGGTGGGGCCGGAGGACTGCAAAGGCCGTCCGCTGACCGACGTGGTGGATCAGGCTCTGCACGGCGGCGCAACCTTCATCCAACTGCGCGCCAAGGAGGCCGATGCCTCTGAGCTGACCGACATGGCTCGCGACATCGCGCAGATCATCGAGGACAATGAGAAGTCCGATTCCGTGGCCTTTGTGATCGACGACCGTGCCGACGTGGTGTGGCAGGCCCGCCGCAAGGGCATCAAGGTGGACGGTGTGCACATCGGCCAGACCGACATGGAGCCGCGCGAAGCCCGCGCCCTGCTCGGCGACGAGGCCATCGTGGGCCTGTCGGCTGAGACCGAAAGCCTCGTTCGGCTCATCAACGAGCTGCCCGACGGCTGCATCGACTACATTGGCGCCGGTCCTCTGCACGTCTCCACCACCAAGCCCGAGGCTTCCGTGGGCGGCAACGACGGCTCCGGCAAGACGCTGGACGCCGCCCAGATCAACACCATCTGCGTTGCCAGCGAATTCCCGGTGGTCGTGGGCGGCGGCGTGACCGCAGCCGATATGGCCATGCTCGCCGATACCAAGGCTGCTGGCTGGTTCGTGGTCTCCGCCATCGCGGGTGCCGAGAACCCGGAAGAGGCCGCGCGCACCATGGTCGAAGGCTGGAAGGCCGTCCGCGGCGACAAGAAGCACGGCTACGCTCCGCGCGTCGTAACCCACACCCCCGCTACTGACACTCAGGCTGCTCAGGAAGGGACCGCGAAGCCCGGTTCCGAGGCCACTGAGAAGAAGTTCACCAACGCCAAGGACGCCAAGGATGCCCAGAAGCTTGCCAAGCAGCAGCGCGTGGACATCGCCGCCCGTGGTTCCAAGCAGCGCGACAAGGCGCACATCCGCAAGACCAAGTCCGTACCGTTCACCTATCAGTATGGTTCCTACGACCTGGAAGTGCCGTACACCGAAATCAAGCTGAGCGACACGCCCGGCGTGGGCCCGAACCCGCCGTTCCACGACTACAACACCGAAGGCCCCAAGTGCGACCCGAAGGAAGGCTTGAAGCCCCTGCGTCTCGACTGGATCCGCGACCGCGGCGACATCGAAGACTACGAGGGCCGCCGCCGCAACCTTGAGGACGATGGCAAGCGCGCCATCAAGCGCGGCCGCGCCACCAAGGAATGGCGTGGACGCAAGCATGAGCCGATGCGTGCCAAGGACCACCCGATCACCCAGATGTGGTACGCCCGCCACGGCATCATCACCCCGGAGATGCAGTACGTGGCCACCCGCGAGAACTGCGATGTGGAGCTCGTGCGCTCCGAGCTGGCCGCCGGCCGCGCGGTGATGCCCTGCAACATCAACCACCCCGAGGCCGAGCCGATGATTATCGGATCCGCCTTCCTGACCAAGCTCAACGCCAACATGGGCAACTCGGCCGTCACCTCCTCCATCGATGAGGAAGTGGAGAAGCTGACGTGGGCCACCAAGTGGGGCGCCGATACCGTGATGGACCTGTCCACCGGTAACGACATCCATACCACCCGTGAGTGGATTCTTCGCAACTCCCCCGTGCCGATCGGCACCGTGCCGATGTACCAGGCCCTCGAAAAGGTCGAGGATGATGCCTCCAAGCTGAGCTGGGAACTGTTCCGCGACACCGTAATCGAACAGTGCGAGCAAGGTGTGGATTACATGACCATCCACGCCGGCGTGCTGCTGCGTTACGTGCCGCTGACCGCCAACCGCGTGACCGGCATCGTCTCCCGCGGTGGCTCCATCATGGCCGACTGGTGCCTGCGCCACCACCAGGAGAGCTTCCTGTACACGCACTTCGACGAGCTGTGCGACATCTTCGCCAAGTACGACGTGGCGTTCTCTCTGGGCGATGGCCTGCGCCCCGGCTCCCTAGCCGACGCGAACGACGCCGCGCAGCTTTCCGAGCTCATGACTCTGGGCGAGCTGACCGAGCGCGCCTGGGCCAAGGACGTGCAGGTGATGATCGAGGGCCCGGGCCACGTGCCGTTCGACACCGTACGCATGAACATCGAGCTGGAGAAGGCCGTGTGCCACAACGCCCCGTTCTACACCCTCGGACCGCTGACCACCGATACCGCTCCGGGTTACGATCACATCACCTCCGCTATCGGCGCCACCGAGATCGGTCGTTACGGCACCGCTATGCTGTGCTACGTGACCCCGAAGGAACACCTCGGCCTGCCGAACAAGGATGATGTGAAGCAGGGCGTGATTGCCTACAAGATCGCCTGCCACGCCGCAGACATCGCCAAGCATCACCCGCACGCGATGGATCGCGACAATGCGATTTCCAAGGCTCGCTTCGAGTTCCGTTGGCTCGACCAGTTCAATCTGTCCTACGATCCGGACACCGCCATCGCCTTCCACGACGATACCCTGCCCGCCGAGCCGGCCAAGATGGCGCACTTCTGCTCGATGTGCGGCCCGAAGTTCTGCTCGATGGCCATCTCCCAGAACATCCGCAAGGCATTCGGTGGCGAGGCCGCTCAGCAGCAAATCGTGAAGGAGGCTGCTGCAGGCATCGACTCCGAGGCACTGGCTACGGCCAAGGCCAATGTCGATAACGGCGTGGTGTCCGCCAACGTGCTCAGCCCCGAAGAAATCCTCGCCGGCATGGATGCGATGAGCGAAAAGTACACCGCCCAGGGCGGCAAGCTCTACTCCACCGCCCAGGAGTAAACCTCTCTGGCTCCCCTCTCTGAGGGGAGCCAATTATTATGCCCGGTGGTGTCTTAATTCGGGACGACGCTCGACTCGCTCGAAGGCGGTGCCGAAGTGTGCGCCATCTGGACCGAGGCCGTCGGAAGTCTCCAGGACCACGCCTTCGTTGAGCGCACGGCGCACGATGCCCACACGGGGCTTCAACGGCCACACATCATGCGGCACTTTGCGATAGAAATCCGTACCGACGAGCAACACGTCGCCCACATCGAACACTTCCTGACGCGGAAATGTGAGCTGTGTGGTGTGTCCGTTAGGCATTACGCCAAAATATGCGGTGCGTTCCGGTGATGCGCACCAAGACGCCGTCACGGCGCAGTACATCGTTATCAGCCATGCCTCCTCCCGAACATTTCATGAATCAATCGCAATCAGCAAACCTTCCCCGTCTCACCACAGGAGCGGCAAAACATCAAGGAAAACCGCTCCGAAAAACATCATGGGCCCCACTTAGAATGAACACTATGGCACAAATTGCAACATCTACACTTCCCGCTGTTCTCGCGATCTCCGGCTCCGACTCGTCCGGCGGTGCCGGCATGCAGGCCGATCTGAAGACCATGCTGGCCTGCGGCGTGTTCGGCATGAGCGCCATCACCGCGCTCACCGCACAGAACACCACCGGCGTGCGTTCCATTCAGGACACCAAACCGGACATTCTCGCCGACCAGATCAACATGGTGTTTGAGGATATTCCGCCGGTCGCGGTGAAAATCGGCATGGTGTCTGCCACTGACATCATCGACGTCATCGCTGAACGACTCACCTTCCATCACGCCACGAACATCGTGCTCGACCCGGTTATGGTGGCCACTTCCGGTGCCAATCTCATCAGTGACGATGCCATTGCGGCCTTGACCGGCAAGCTGTTCCCGATGGCCACGGTCGTGACTCCGAACATTCCCGAGGCCGAAGTGCTGACCGATACGCTGATTCGCGATCAGGAGGATATGGAGGCCGCCGCCCACCGCCTCGTGGAGCGTTATGGCTGTGCCGCGCTGGTCAAGGGTGGTCATGGCACCGAGGATGCCAACGATGTGCTTGCCGAGACGGATGGAACCGTGACCTGGTTTGATGGCGCGCGTATCAATAATCCGAACACGCACGGCACCGGATGCACGCTGAGCTCCGCCATCGCCTCGTATCTGGCGCTTGGCGACACATTGCCCAAGGCCATCAAGCATGCGAAGAAGTATCTGACCGGTGCACTGAAGGCCCAGCTGAATCTTGGCCACGGCTCCGGCCCGATGGATCATTTCTGGAAGTATCGCTGAGTCCTACTGGCTCTCCTCTCTGAGGGGAGCCAAGTAATAAAAGGAGAATTATGATTATTGACCGTAATGCCGTTACTCAGGAAGTGCCGATCGACCCGGAAACCGGCAAACCGTACCTCAATACCGTGGCCGCCATTCAGGTGTCGGCCAATGGCGTGGGCTCCGAGGTTTCGCCATACGTGGCTCAGGCCGTCGAGGTGATTCGCGAATCCGGCCTGCCGCAGGAAACCAACGCCCTGTTCACCAACGTGGAAGGCGATCTGGACGACGTGCTCAAGGTGGCCGGTGAGGCCGCCAAGAAGCTCGCCGAGCAGGGCTACCGCACTTCTCTGGTGCTGCACATGGATATCCGCCCCGGCTTCACCGGCCAGCTGACCGAAAAGCCCAAGCTGGTGGATGAGATCCTCGCCGACAAGCAGGCGAAGTAGCAAAGCATCGCTTCCACCAGCAAGGGCATGCTTTGTTATTACACGTTTCATGGGGCGGTAGCTCACCCATGGGGTGGTAAAACCCTCATGGGGCGGTAGTCGAAAACGGCTCTATTCTGCGGAAAGGCATAATCCGCTAACCGCCCCATGGGCCAAATACCGCCCCATGAGTGTTTTACCGCCCCATGGGAATCACGGTTCTGCCTTCTTTCGACGGGGTAAGAGCGTAAGTGGGGCATATATAGGAGCGTCACAACCTCTGTTATCGTTCACGATGTGACCGCAACGCGGCGTGCCACAAAATCGAACCTATAGTTAAGCCCCATGTAGTGAGCTATCTCACAACGATTGGCTCGCTACGTAGAATTCAAGACTTGGATCGCAAACGTCGTTCATCCCACACAATGGGAGGGCGAACGGAACACACAGTCCAATCAAGAGTTCGCTCGCCGCAACACCATTGAGCAGTTGCACGCGGGCAGGTTTGCAAGAAGAGGGCTCAAATATGACTGCTGCTGAACAGCAGATTTCCGGCAATCCCGCAGCTATGGAAAACGCACAAGCACGTACCACCGTGACGGATCAAGCCAAGGTTCAGGATATTATCTCGCGCATGGATCGCGCACATGAAACCCCGATGTTCCATCGCATCGTGACGCTGGTCGCCGCTGGCATGCTGATGGACAGCATCGACGTATATATTGGCAGCGCCGTCGCCTCCAGCGCGTTGGCTACCCACTGGTCCACCGTTGAGCAAAATTCCACCTTTATGTCCGCAGGCTTCCTGGGTCTGCTGGTCGGTTCGCTGCTGGCCGGCTTCGTCGGTGACCTGAAGGGCCGCCGCGTGGCTTACCAAATCAACCTGTTGCTGTTTGGCGGCTTCACCTTCCTCGGCGCATTCGCCCCGAACATGGCCGTGCTGTCCCTGTGCCGTCTGGGTGCCGGCCTGGGCCTCGGCGCTGAAATCGTCACCGGCTTCGCCATGGTCAACGAGTTCGCACCGATGAACCGCCGTGGCCACTGGTGCGCGATTGTCTCGCTCGTGGCCAACTGCGGTGTGCCAATCGCTATGCTGCTGTGCGCATGGATCATCCCCCGCTGGTCCTGGCGTCCGCTGTTCGTGGCCATCGGCCTGGTGGCCGCCATCATCTGGTGGCTGCGCCGCGACATCCCCGAATCCCCGCGTTGGCTCGCCGTGCGCGGCCGTTACGATGAGGCCGACGCCATCGTCAAGCAGCTTGAGGCCAACGGTTCCGAACCGATCGACGCAGCCGCCAAGGCCGACACCAGCGACACCCGCAACGCCGGAGGCCGTTCGCTCGGCATCTGCCTGCTTGTGGCTGTGGTTGCTGTGGCCGCCACGAACGTGTGCTCCTACGCCTTCACTTCTTGGGTTCCGACGATTCTGGTCAAGCGTGGTATTAACCTGTCCAGCTCGCTGCTCACCTCCACGGTGATGATGCTCGGCGCCCCGGTCGGCTGCCTGATTGGCTCTCTGCTTATCGACCGCATCGGCCGCAAGGGCACGATTGTGCCGGCCTTCCTGTTCACTGGCGTGTTCGGTTTGATGTATGCCTTCCAGACCTCTACCGTGAGCGCAATTATCGTTGGCTTCCTGCTCATGATGTGCCTGTACGTGCTTATGGCTTCCGTGGTGGCTGTGTACGCTCCGGAACTGTTCGCCACCAAGGTTCGCTTCCGTTGCGTCGGCTTCGCGAACGCCGTGGCCAAGCTGCTCAACGTGTTGATGCCGATGGTGGTGGGCTGGATGCTTACCTCGCTTGGCGCCACGTCCATCTTTGTGGCCATCAGCGCGATTGCTATTGCATCGATGCTGATTGTCGGCTTCTTTGGCGCGGAGACTGCGCAGAAGTCGGTTGGGTGATCGGTTTCCTCACAGTGGAATAACTGCTGATAATGTCCATTCGGCGTCTTGCTTGGTGATATGCAGGGCGCCGTTTTGTTGTTCTAGTAATTGTCGGTAACGGTTGAGACCGGTGCCGGTGGATAGGTCTGCGTCTCCAGCGGACAATCAGCGTCTGTGATGTCACATGCAATGCCAGGAGCGGCATCAACGGTCGAATCATGCGGAGTCACTGCACTGTGCGCCGCTTCTCCCCTGCCTTCAATCACATCAATGACTTGATGCGTGCGATCCAATGCGCCCATAGACATATCCGTAACCAGCACGTCAGGCCGCTTGGTGGGGCTCAGGCATCGGCTGATGGCCACAGCACCCAAATCGCAGGTCTATATCACGGCAAAATCGCTGGACATACGTTCGATTAGCGCGCCGAACACTTTCAGCGCATATGGGTCATTGTCCACAATGCCGATGCGTATGTTGCGGTTGCGCGCTTCTTCCATTACATTCACCCCTTCAGTGTGCCCGACGCCGAACTACTCCGTCCTGACACGTCATGGTCACTATGACAACTATCATTCCACATTTCCTGCGTGATTTACGATGGAATCATCATCAATCCTTGACAAGGCGGTAAAGGAGGACGGCAATGAACCGTGCACAAGCACTCAGCAAGCTCAACAGGAGCGATATGCGCAATGCCGCCGCCGAGCGCGGGATGCAACGACTGTTCACATGGAACCGCGCGCATTGGATTGGCATGGTTGTACTGATAGCGGTGTTGCTGCTACTGCAGTGGAGCTCATCAATGTATCTCATGCCCGACGAGGTTCTTGACAGGGCTGCCAAAAACCTGTTCGTATGGTTCCCCGGTATGGTTCTGCACTGGCCATTGGTGTTGGGAATCACCAACTTGATACTCGGTTCGACACGATCCGGCAGTCTGTCTTTCCCGTTGGCGAGCGCAATCATCGGACCACTGGCATTCGGCTGGACCAATCTTCGCTTACGGCCGGGGTTCCCATACCGTTCCTGGGCTCAAGGGAAAGCCGCAATATAATGAAAACAGCGATTTCATGCAATGATGCACGAGCCGATCCAAGCAAAGGGGCCAACCATGAGCGAGCAACTGATGGAACAGTACCGGTTGCGCGGACAACGCAAACGCCGTAACGCTTGTATCGCCGCCATCGTGACGGTAGTGCTTGTCCTTGCCGTCGCCGGCGGCGTATGGTGGACGGCCGGCGATGGCAGCGCATTGGTTCGCAATATGTTCAAGCCGAAGGCCACGCCTGCCACGCAGCCGGTAGTCAACAGCACCGCAGCCTTCGCCTACCGCACCGCACCGGAATTCCTGGCGATGGAAGCCGGCGACCGAGGCACCGGCAATGTGAACTACTCCCCTGCTTCGATGTGGATGGCGTTGGCCATCGCCGCGCAAGGCGCCAATGGCACGACCCGCTCGCAACTGAATGAACTGCTGGGCTCCGGTTCGCTGACCGATAGCGACTACCAATCGCTGCTGAGTTCGATCAACGGGCAATATTCGGGGGCGAAATCCGAGATGAGCGCCGCGAACTCGCTGTGGATTGATGACGACTACTCTCTTGCCAGCGATTACCAATCCACCGTCAAGAGGATGTTCGAGGCCGAAGTCACCACGTTACCGTTCGACGATCAGGCCGCCGCAAAGATGTCCGATTGGATCGCCAAGCATACGAATGGTTCGCTCAAGCCGAAGATCACGCTGCGTGACCGTGAAGTCCTGTCCATCATCAACACCGTCTATGCGGATGGCCGTTGGAAGGATCCGTTCGAAGAGCAGTCCACCGGCAACGGCACCTTCCACGGCGAAGCCGGAGATGCTCAGGTGCCGATGATGCACCGGACCTTCAGCCAAATGGCTTACGGACATGATGAGTACAACACTTGGCAGCGGGTGGAGATTCCGTTCGACAACGGCGGCAATCTGGCCATCGTGCTGCCGGCCGAAGGGCATTTCGACGAGTTGGCCGGCGATGCCGAGAAGCTCAGTTGGGCGTTCGGTACATGCTCGACGGCTTCCCTTGGCGAGGGCGCAATGGGTTGCGCCGCGGACAGTATGCCCGGATGGGGCGTCTCCGTCAACTCGGTCATGGTGAACGTCACGCTACCGCGATTCACCATCGACAGCATGTTCGACTCGGAAGCCACCATCAAGGCATTCGAAAAACTGGGGGTGACCGATGCGTTCAGTGCAGGCGACGCCGACTTCACCAAGATGATCGACACCGGTTCGCACGGCGAGAACCTGTATATCGGCTCGATTCTGCAAGGCACGCGCATCGAGGTGAACGAAGCCGGCGCCAAGGCCATGTCCTTCACCAAGGTCGGCGCAGACTCCGTTAGCGCGCCGGTGGACAACGTCGAGTTCACGGTGGATCGCCCATTTCTGTATTCGTACGTCACCCCGGACGGCATACCATTATTCATCGGTGCGGTGCGCAACCTCGGCGGAGTCGGTGGAGAAAACTGATACTTTCCTGGCAGTCCGTCAATTAGGGTGTATCGTTTGACGCATGGTTACGATGAAGGAAATCGCGAACAAGGCGGGGGTTTCCGTCTCTACGGTGTCGCTGGTGCTCAACGGACACGACGAGGGGCGCGTAAAGTCCAAAATTGCGGACAATGTACGCGCCATCGCCACCAAGCTCGGCTACCAGTCGAATCCGCTGGCCAGTTCGCTGCGTACAGGCAGGACGCACATCCTCGGTTTCATCAGTGAGGAGGTGGCCACCACCCCGTACGCCGGCGGTATGATTCTGGGCGCGCAGACCGCTGCAAGCCAGTTCGGCTATATGCTCATCACCGTGAGCACCGACGGCGAGAACAGCGAGAGCGAGGAAATCGCCGCACTCAAGCGATACGGCACCGACGGCTTTCTGTACGCCAAGATGTCGAACCGCATCACCCATGTGCCTTCCTCGCTGGCCAAGACGCCACTGGTGTTGGTGGATGCCACCGACTCGCTTGGCAGAATCCCGAGCGTGGAACCGGACGAGTTCCAAATCGGCTACGACGCCACCACCAGATTGGTTAAGGCCGGATGCGCACGTATCGCCTATGTGGGTTGCTTGGAGCCGCTGATTGCGCAGGACGATCGTTTGGAAGGCTATCAGGCGGCGCTCAGGGACGCCGGCCTCGACTATGACGATCATCTGGTCGTCAATGTGCTCAACAACGGGCCGGCACTAACCGCAGTCAGCGATTTGTTCGATGCCGAGCATCCGGACGGATTCTTCTGCTTCAACGATGCCCGCGCCTGGTATGTGTACGAATGCGCCGCACGCCGAGGACTCACGGTCGGCAAGGACATCTCCGTGGTCGGCGTGGACAACCATCGCGTGTTCGCCGAAACGCTGGAACCGATGCTCACCACTGTGGAACTGCCGCATTTCGAGATGGGCTACTGGGCCGTGGCCAAGCTGGTGTCGATTATCGAAGGACGCTCGATGGACGACGTCTCATGGCCAGCGACCACCGCTCCCCTGCCGCCGATCGACGCGCCGATTCCGGCGAAGATCCACTGCACGCTGATCGAAAAGGCCTCGGTGAAGTAGCCGAGTCCCACACGATTTCTCTCCCACACGATTTCTCAAGGCCTCCGTCCAGCACGGAGGCCTTTTTGCGTGTCGAACAGGTGCGACACGCCGATGACGTCAATCGATTGACGTAAATCGATTGACGTCGCATAATAATTACTACGCAACAACTTCTACAAAGGCACGGCCGCCCGAGCAGAAGCGTTACATAACCAATAACCAACCAAGTAGTAATCAAAGGATGATTATGGCAAGTGCAACCAAATCTGCATGGAAGAATCCTTCCTATCTGCAGAGCTCTTTCGGCATCTTCATGTTCTTCTGCTCCTGGGGCATCTGGTGGTCCTTCTTCCAGCGCTGGCTCATCTCAGGCGTTGGATTGACCAATGCTGAAGTCGGCACCATCTACTCCATCAACTCGCTGGCCACCCTGGTCATCATGTTTGTGTACGGCGTGATTCAGGATCAGCTCGGCATCAAGCGCAAGCTCGTCATCGTAGTCTCGGTAATCGCCGCCTGCGTTGGCCCATTCGTCCAATTCGTTTACGCCCCGATGATCCTCGCCGGTGGCACCACCCGCTGGATCGGCGCACTCATCGGCTCCATCGTTCTGTCTGCCGGCTTCATGTCCGGCTGCTCCCTGTTCGAGGCCGTCACCGAACGCTACTCCCGTAAATTCGGTTTCGAATATGGCCAGTCCCGTGCTTGGGGCTCCTTCGGTTACGCCATCGTGGCGCTGTGCGCCGGCTTCCTGTTCAACATCAACCCGCTGATCAACTTCTGGGTCGGCTCCGCATTCGGCCTTGGCATGCTCCTCGTGTACGCCTTCTGGGTCCCGGCCGAGCAGAAGGAAGAGCTCAAGAAGGAAACCGACCCGAACGCAGCCCCCACCAACCCGTCCCTCAAGGAAATGGTCGCCGTTCTCAAGATGCCGACCCTGTGGGTGCTCATCGTCTTCATGCTGCTGACCAACACCTTCTACACCGTGTTCGATCAGCAGATGTTCCCGACCTACTACGCCAACCTCTTCCCCACTGAAGAAATCGGCAACGCCACCTACGGCACCCTGAACGGTTTCCAGGTCTTCCTTGAGTCCGCAATGATGGGCGTGGTCCCGATCATCATGAAGAAGATCGGCGTGCGCAACGCTCTGCTGCTCGGCGCTACCGTGATGTTCCTGCGCATCGGCTTGTGCGGCGTGTTCCACGACCCGATCACCGTCTCCATCGTCAAGCTGTTCCACTCCATCGAAGTGCCGCTGTTCTGCCTGCCGGCATTCCGCTACTTCACTCTGCACTTCGACACCAAGCTCTCTGCCACGCTGTACATGGTGGGCTTCCAGATCGCTTCCCAAGTGGGTCAGGTCATCTTCTCGACCCCTCTGGGTGCCTTCCACGACAAGATGGCTCAGATTCTGCCGAACAACGACATGGGATCCCGCGTGACCTTCTGGGTCATCTCTGCCATCGTGCTGTGCGCACTGATTTACGGCTTCTTCGTCATCAAGCATGATGATCAGGAAGTCGGCGGCGACCCGTTCTACACCGACAAGCAGCTGCGTCAGATGGAAGCGGCCCAGGCCTGAAAGGACAGCCATGACTGACTTCACTCCCGAAACCCCTGTTCTCACCCCCATCCGCGACCATGCCGCTGAACTGGCAAAAGCCGAAGCCGGCGTGGCTGAGATGGCCGCCAAGCGCAACAACCGCTGGTACCCGAAGTATCACATCGCCTCCAACGGTGGCTGGATCAACGACCCGAACGGCCTGTGCTTCTACAAGGGCCGTTGGCACGTGTTCTACCAGCTGCACCCCTACGGCACCCAGTGGGGTCCGATGCACTGGGGCCACGTCTCCTCCACCGACATGCTCAACTGGAAGCGCGAGCCCATCATGTTCGCACCGTCTCTAGAGCAGGAGAAGGACGGCGTGTTCTCCGGTTCTGCCGTCATCGACGACAACGGAGACCTTCGCTTCTACTACACCGGCCACCGTTGGGCCAACGGCCACGACAACACCGGCGGCGACTGGCAGGTGCAGATGACCGCGCTGCCGGACAATGACGAGCTCACCTCCGCCACCAAGCAGGGCATGATCATCGACTGCCCGACCGACAAGGTCGACCACCACTACCGCGACCCGAAGGTCTGGAAGACCGGCGACACCTGGTACATGACCTTCGGTGTCTCCTCTGCGGACAAGCGCGGCCAGATGTGGCTGTTCTCCTCCAAGGACATGGTCCGCTGGGAATACGAGCGCGTGCTCTTCCAGCACCCGGATCCGGATGTGTTCATGCTCGAATGCCCCGACTTCTTCCCCATCAAAGACAAGGACGGCAACGAGAAGTGGGTCATTGGCTTCTCCGCCATGGGGTCCAAGCCCAGCGGCTTCATGAACCGCAACGTCAGCAACGCCGGCTACATGATCGGCACGTGGGAGCCGGGCGGCGAATTCAAGCCGGAAACCGAGTTCCGCCTGTGGGATTGCGGCCACAACTACTACGCCCCGCAGTCCTTCAATGTGGACGGCCGTCAGATCGTCTATGGCTGGATGAGCCCGTTCGTGCAGCCGATTCCCATGGAGGATGACGGCTGGTGTGGCCAGCTCACCCTGCCGCGCGAGATCACCCTTGGCGATGACGGCGACGTGGTCACCGCACCGGTCGCCGAAATGGAAGGCCTGCGCGAGGATACCCTCGACCATGGTTCGATCACACTCGACATGGATGGCGAGCAGATCATCGCCGACGACGCCGAGGCCGTGGAAATCGAAATGACCATCGACTTGGCTGCCTCCACTGCCGAGCGTGCGGGTCTGAAGATTCACGCCACTGAGGACGGTGCCTACACCTACGTGGCTTATGACGGCCAGATCGGCCGCGTGGTGGTGGATCGTCAGGCCATGGCCAACGGCGATCGCGGCTACCGCGCCGCCCCACTGACCGACGCCGAACTGGCCTCCGGCAAGCTGGACCTGCGCGTGTTCGTGGATCGCGGCTCCGTGGAGGTCTACGTCAACGGTGGCCACCAAGTGCTGAGCTCCTACTCCTACGCCTCCGAAGGCCCGCGCGCCATCAAGCTCGTCGCCGAGTCCGGTAGTCTCAAGGTGGATTCCCTGAAGCTCCACCACATGAAGTCCATCGGACTGGAGTAGCTCTTTCACCTCCCTCTGACGAGGGAGGTTTTTTGTGCGCCCTGTCGTTCGCCTTCGCCTATACTGATGGACGGCATATAACACGATCCATCACACGACCGGCAGGCGCGCAGGCTCCTCACCTTACTGTTCCACGCCCCGGCCGCAAGCGCCACCAGCAAACCGGACTGGCGCGGAAAGCAAGGTGACATCCCATGTCCATCGCCAAGCGCCTCAAGCGCCGCATGCCCACCGTCATCGCCGTCATCGTATTGCTGGCAGTCTGGGAAACGTGGGTGGATCTAGGACATGTCTCCCCCACGATGATCTCCGCGCCAAGCGAGATTTTCGCCGCCACCATCGAAACATGGAACACGCTCGGCCCGGCCGCGGCAATCACCGGCTATGAGGGCGTGGTCGGCTTCCTGTTTGCCGTGTTCTTCGGCATTATGATCGGCATTGCACTGTACTGCTCGCACACGTTCAACGCGGCGTTCTATCCGCTGCTTGCCGCCGCACAAACCATGCCGCTGATTTCCATCGCCCCGTTGTTCCTGATTTGGTTCGGTTTTGAGATTTCCGGCAAAATCGTAATCGTGGCGGTATTCGGCCTCTTCCCCATCGCCGTGCAGACTGTGCGCGGACTAGAAGCAGTGCCCCAGTTCTATTCCGACGTCGCATTGACCTGCGGCGCGACCCCGGTCTGGACGCTCTGGCACGTGAAGCTGCGCGTTGCCGCACGTCAGATCTATGGCGGTATCCGAGTATCTGCCGCATACATCTTCGCCACGGCATCCACCGCTGAATACCTTGGCGCACGCAAGGGCCTTGGCATCTGGCTGCAGGCTGCCTACAATTCATTCCGCACGCCGCTGATCTTCTCCGCCACCATCGTCATTATCCTGATGACATGCGTACTGATGCTGGCGGTAAACGCCAGCGAGCGCATCCTGCTCGGCCCGGCCGGCGACGACGAAGACCCCGACGCGGACCAGTAGTTCTTTTTTACCGTCAAAGGCACGAGCCGGCAGCCAGGACCGACTGAACGAGGCGGCTTCTCATGAGGTCTCCAACCCTGTCTCTATAATGGAACAGCTTTACCAGCGTGTGGCAAACCGGCTTTCCCGAGCTTTCATAGGGAATGTCGGGGGCGCTGGTCGAACGGAAATCAAGGCCCTCCATATCGTTTTCTGCCGACTTCCGTTCGAAGCAATCCCAGAGAACGATAGAGAGACAACGAATTAGGGAACCATCATTATGAAGAAAAGCCTTGTATCCAAGGCCGCTGCCCTCGTGGGCGCCCTTGCCATGACTTTCGGTTTCGCCGCATGTGGCCAGACCAACACCGCCGACTCCTCCAACTCCAACACCTCCGACCTCAAGAAGGTCACTTTCATGCTTTCCTGGGCACCCGATACCAACCACATCGGCGTGTACGTGGCCAAGAACAAGGGCTACTTCAAGGACGCCGGCCTTGACGTGGATATCGTGGCCGTAGCCCAGGCCGGTGCCGAACAGGCCGTGAACAACGGTGTGGCCGACTTCGCCCTGTCCAACCTGACCAACGTGGGCGTCTACACGCTGAAGGGCGCTCACATCAAGCAGGTGCTGCAGGTGCAGCAGAAGCCGAGCGCCATTTGGTGCGCACTGGCGTCCAACACCGCCATCAAGTCCCCTAAGGATTTGGATGGCAAGACCTTCGCCACCTTCGGCTCCAACGAGTCCGATGCCGTGGTGCGCCGCATGATCCAAACCGATGGCGGCAAGGGCGAATTCGACAAGGTGACCGTCGGCACCTCCACCTTCCAGACCATGGAATCCGGCAAGGCCGATTTCGGCGGCTTCTACGCCACGTGGGAAGGCGTGCAAGCCGACATGTACGGCCCGAAGCTCAACTGCTTCACCGAGCCTGACTATGGCGTGCCCGGCAACGCCGACACCATCGGCATCATCACCAATGACAAGACCATCAAGAACAATCCCGACCTGGTCAAGAAGTTCACTCAGGCCACTCAAAAGGGTTACGAGTACGCGTACGCCAACCCGGATGACGCCGCGCAGATTCTCGTGGACGAAGCCCCTGACGCCAACCTCAAGCCCGAATTCGTCAAGAAGAGCATGCAGGTTATCGTCGACGGCCAGTACTGGGGCGATCCGGCCAAGATCAAGGACGGCTCTTTCGTGCTCGGCACCAACGACTTCAAGGGCGCTCAGGAATACTTCGACTTCCTGGCTGAAGAAGACGCATACACCGACAGTCATGACAAGATAATTCATGAGGCCCCGCAGGCCAAGGACCTTGCCACCGACGAATTCATCGGCAAGTAATTTCCGATATTCCGAGTTTGAATCTACGCAAAAATGCGTCCTTCCGGGGCTGCGGACGTTTTCTTGGAGACCGAACGGAAAGATTTTCGTATGTTCAGTCTTGAGGAACGAGAGCGTGCGGTGGAGTTGTATTTCACCACGCCGATGACGAC
>ERZ773183.762-NODE-762-length-33875-cov-6.805648_pt1 | contig 33875 bp, 37 predicted proteins | sample MGYA00580532_ERZ773183 | MGnify/ENA primary metagenome ERZ773183 (study PRJEB29015, sample SAMEA2737791) | human gut metagenome | biome: human gut; feature: human-associated habitat; material: faeces | place: China | collected 2012 ...
TGTGTCCTACTTGAGGGTATCATATCAAACACGGTTGTTCTACTTGAAGTGTTATCATATTCTTACTGATATTTCAATTCCCTGTTGCCCGTGCAGCCCTTCTCTAATAGTCTGCATTTACTCAAACATCTTCTTATAAAAATCAATTTTAATTCAACCGATCGTTCTCCTTACACAAACACTGCCAGCTTTTTTATGCAAAATCCCAATCCCAAAATCGCCTTTCACTTTCCTCAAGCAAAAGACGATTTTTACGATTTTCTTCTATTGTGCAGTATCCTTTGTAATCAGCTCCACTTCCACCGGGATGGTTTTTTCCACTGTTTCTCCCTGCAAAATCTGAATCGCGGTCTCAACTGCTGTCTCTCCCATCAGATTCGGTTTCTGTGCCACGGTTGCTGCCATTTTCCCTGCTTTGACTGCTGCGACTGCATCGTCTGTCGCATCAAAACCAACTACCAGGATTTTCTTGTTTCCAACTGCTTCCACTGCTCCAAGTGCCATCTCATCGTTATGTGCAAATACACCCTGAATTGCGGAATTTGCCTGCAGCATATTTTCCATAACACTCATTCCCTCGGAACGATTGAAGTTCGCGGTCTGTTTGGAAACAACGTCCAGCTTTTCATCTGCCACCAAATGGAATCCTTTTCCTCGCTCGATCGTTGCACTGGCTCCGGAAACGCCCTCCAGTTCTGCTACTTTTGCATTTTCTCCAAGAAGTGATACCATATATTCTGTTGCCATTTTCGCACCTTCCACATTGTCAGAAGCAATGGCACAGTCTACGTCTACTCCGTTTACACCACGGTCTACTGAAATCACTTTAATTCCTCTTGAAATCGCGTCCTTCACTGCCGGTGCAACTGCATCAGAATCCACCGGATTTACGATCAGGACACTGATATTTTTTGAGATCAGATCTTCGATATCGCTGGTCTGTTTTGCCGCGTCATCCCCGGCGTCTACCACGATCAGTTTTTCCCCTTCTGTTTTTGCCTTTTCTTTTGCACCTTCACTTAATGTGACAAAGAATGGGTTATTCAAAGTGGAAACGGAAAATCCAATACTGCCGTTTCCGGACATCTCACCTGATGCGTTTTCCGTTTCTCCGTCAATCGTAATGGCATTGCATCCTGTCAATCCAAACACCAGAACTGCCGCTGCCAGTATACTTACAACTCTCTTCATTCTCATACCGCACTCTCCTCTCTTATCGTCTTCTGTCAGACAATACCGCGATCAAAATTACAATTCCTTTTACCACATCCTGATAATAAGAAGATACTCCCAGGATATTCAATCCGTTATTTAACACTGCAATGATCAAAACACCGATGAATGTTCCCCAGATTTTTCCGCGTCCTCCGTTCATACTCGTTCCGCCAAGCGCTACGGCTGCGATCGCATCCAGTTCATATCCTTCTCCCAGTGTCGGCTGTGCAGAACCAAGACGGGATAATAAAATCAACCCGGAAAGTGCCGCCATACATCCGGAAATCGCATAAGCTGCCAGTTTTGTGCGGTCAATATTGACTCCTGCCAGATTGGCTGCTTTTGCATTGCTTCCTGTCGCATAAATATGACGTCCGAAAGTTGTTTTCTGCAGTACGAATAAGAAGATCACAAAAATCAGTAAAAACAAGATGACCGGAATCGGAATGTGATAAAAGTTTCCTTTTCCTACCACTTTCAGTGTAAAGCTGTCCCCCAGGTTGGAGATCGGTTTTCCATCCATATAGATCATCGTCAGTCCACGGAACACGGTCATTGTAATCAACGTTGCAATAAAGGGCTGTAATCTGCCTTTTGTTACAAGAAATCCACTGATACATCCAAATCCGGTTCCGATCACCAGCGCCAGGATCATTGCCAGTCCCACCGGCATTCCGCCTGAAATAAATCCTGCACACAATGCCGTCGTCAGAGCAAGTACCGAACCTACAGACAGGTCAATCCCGCCTGTCAGAATGACACAAGTCATACCAAATGCAATGAGCCCGTTAATAGAAGACTGTCGAAGCAGTGATAAAAAGTTCCCCACTGTCCGGAATTCCGGACTGATTGCTCCGATCACAACAATTAACAATACAAGCGCGATCAGCGCTCCCAGATCTTGTATATAATTTGCCGCTTTTTTCTTATTCATTGAGATTTCCTCCTGTCGCCAGAATCATAATATTTTCCTGATTTGCCTCTTCTTTGCTTAAAAATCCTCTCACCAGACCTTCTCTTACTACCATTACCCGGTCAGACATTCCGAGCACTTCCGGCAGTTCGGAAGATACCATAATAATCGCCACTCCCTTTGCGGCAAGATCATTGATAATACTGTAGATTTCCTTTTTTGCCCCAATATCCACACCGCGGGTTGGTTCATCCAGAATCAACACTTTCGGATTCGTGTACATCCATTTTGCAAATACAACCTTCTGCTGGTTTCCACCGCTTAAGTTATTACATTCATGCTGCGGTCCAAAACACCGGATATGTAACTCCTCGATCCCCTTTTTGACCAGCTCTTTTTCTTTCTCTCTCTGGATCACCCCGTGTCTGGAAATACGCTTCAGATTTGAGAGAGAAATATTTTTCATAATGCTCTCTTCCAGCATCAGCCCTTCTACTTTCCGGTCTTCTGTGATAAATCCGATTCCGTTTTTCATTGCCTGTTTCGGCGTTTTGTTCTCAATCTGTTTTCCATTCAGAAAAATCTCTCCCGTCACATGCGGCATATTTCCAAAGATTGCCTGCATGATCTCCGTTCTTCCGGCTCCCATCAATCCGGATACTCCCAGCACTTCCCCTGCATGCACTTCAAAAGAAACCTTTTCAAATACGCCCGGACAGGTCAGATTTTTTACTTCCAGAACACGATCACCGATGCTTACGTTCCGCTGCGGATACCGCTCTCCAATCTCTCTTCCGATCATCATTTTGACTACATCATTCATATCTGTCTCAGAAATCTTCTTTGTGTCGATATAAGTTCCATCCCTCAGGATCGTAATCCGGTCGCACAGTTCAAAAATCTCTTCCATCCGGTGCGAAATATAAACAATGGATACGCCTTTTTCCCGAAGCCCATTGGCCACTTCAAACAGTACCCTGGTCTCACTCTGCGTCAACGCTGCCGTCGGTTCATCCATAATGATGACTTTGGCATCTGCCATCAGCGCCTTTGCAATCTCAACCATCTGCTGCTGTCCTACGGAAAGCTCTTCCATCCGCTGTCCAGGATCGATCTCTACGCCAAGGCGTTTCAAGATTTTTTCTCCTTCCCGGCGCATTGCTTTTTTGTCACATACACCGCACTTCTTTTTGATTTCTTTGCCGAGAAACATATTTTCTTCTACTGTCAGATCAAATAACACGTTCAGTTCCTGATGGATAAATACAATCCCTGCTTTTTCTGCTTCTCTGGCATTTTTGTAGCAGACTTCCTGTCCGTCCACGATCACCTGCCCCGCATCTTTTGTATAAACACCGGTCAAAATCTTCATCAATGTCGATTTTCCCGCACCGTTTTCCCCCATCAGCGCATGAATTTCTCCCGTACTGAGCACAAATCCGGCATTCTTCAACACGGCATTGTCTCCAAAAGACTTGTTGATCCCTCTCATTTCAATTTCCATAAGCTGTTCTCCTCTCTTAGAAAATACAACCCGACTGTAAAATAATATTTGCATAAGGCGTTGTCTCTCCGGTTCGAATAACCGCCTTGCATGTTTTTGTCATTTTTTTCAGATCACTGTGCAAAACAAATTGTATCTCCGGTTTGAAACCCGTTTCATACTTTGCAAAAAATTGTTCGATCTGACGGAGTATCTCCGGATTCTGAAGTTTCATCTCCTCTGCCAGTATGATCTTCTCTACTTTCATATCTGCCCCTACTTCTTCCAACACATCCATAAAAGACGGCTGTCCGAATTTTACGGCCAGATCGATCCGTTCTGTCTCATCCGGGATCGGCAGTCCACAGTCTCCGATACAGATTGTGTCCGTATGTCCCATATAAGACAACACTCTGGAAATATCACTGTTTAAAATCCCCTGTCGTTTCATGCTCTTCCTCCCAGTTTTTCCAATTCTTCTTCGACTTCCTGTGCCATCGGCATTCCGCTCTGTGCCCCGAATTTTTCTGTGGATAAGCTGGCTGCCACATTCGCATACCGAAGTGCTGTCTCCATATCCGCTCCTTTTGCTCTCTGCAGGGCAAATGCACCGTTTAACGTATCTCCTGCCCCGGTCGTATCTGCCACATTCGCTTTTCTCGCCGGTACACTCAAGATTTCTCCATTCTTCAAACAAGTAATCACACCTCTGGAGCCCTGTGTGATGATCAGTTTTTCCGGATACTCTCTTAACAAGTCCTCTGTAGAATACTCCTCTCCAAAAATCAGGACCGCTTCATGTTCATTTGGTGTTACATACGTCACTTTTTCGATCACTTCCAACGGAACGTTTGACGCCGGAGCCGGATTTAACACTACCGGAATCTGATTGTCATAACAGAAATCTACAACATAATACACCGTATCCAACGGAATCTCCTGCTGCAGCACAACCATATCAAAAGTCTTCAGCTCCTCTTTGATCCTGTCAATATAATCTCTGTCCACTTTCCCGTTTGCTCCCGGAACCACGATGATCGTATTGTCATTTTCTCCGACTGTGATCATAGCAATCCCGGTCGGAACTCCCTCTAAAACCTTGATATGTCCCGTCTCTACACCGACTTTCTTGAAATTCTCCAATAACCGGGTACCATTTGCGTCATCTCCAACACATCCGAACATCTCCACTTTTGCTCCGAGCTTTGCCATAGCAACCGCCTGATTCGCACCTTTCCCTCCCGGAATATAATGAAGGCTGTCTCCACGAAGTGTCTCCCCTTTTAGCGGAATCCGCTCTGCGGTCACCGTCATATCCATGTTAATGCTTCCTACTACTGCCAGTTTCATTCTGCTTCTCCTTTCTTTTTCGTCGTCTGACGCCTGATCAGCTCAACATCAAATATATTTTCTTTCTGATACGAAATCTCTTCTCCATGATGGATGATCATCTGTACTGCCAGTTTTCCCATTTCTTCAATGGGCTGGGAAATGGTCGTCAGCTCCGGTGTCATTCTCCTGCTGAACTCAATATTGTCAAATCCGACCAGCTGTACATCTTCCGGGACTCTTCGCCCGTTCTGATGAAGCACCTTATAGACTGCCATTGCCGCCATGTCATTGCTCGCCAGGATTCCATCGGTATCCGGGTATCTGCGAATCAGTTCTTCTGCTGCCGCAAGTCCGGCATCGTAATCATAATCACAGTCAATCCAGACAGCTTTTCTTCCATACTTTCTGCACACATCCTCATATCCCTGATAACGCTGCTGCCCGCTGGAAAACTTCATCGGTCCCCGCAGGCACACAATATGCTGACAGCCGCATTCAATCAGATGCTCTGCCGCAAGTTTTCCGCCTTTGTAATGATCTGATTCGATAAATGCGATTTCCCGTCCCTCAGAAAGCTTTCTGTCCATCACGACAACCGGAAGTCCGCATTCTGCAATCTTCTTTCCGGTCCGATCGCTGTTGGTCATGATCACAATTCCATCTGCCTGCATCTGTACAAGCATCTGAATGTTCATCCGTTCTTTCTTCGGATTATTTGCTGAATTGCATAACAGCATCTTATATCCGTTTTGAAAGGCTTCCTCCTCCACTGCTTTGGCGATTTCACTGAAAAATGGATTTTCAATATTCGGAACGATCATTCCAATAATCTTTGATGATTTCTTAAACAATGCCCGCGCCAGTTCATTTGGCTTGAACCCCGTTTCTTGAATAGCATCAAGAACTCTTTGCTTCTTCTCCTCATCCACATTCGCTGTTCCATTCATCACTCTCGATACAGTAGCAGGTGAAACTCCTGCGATCTTTGCAACTTCTCTGATACTTGCCATCTTATGTCCTCTTTCTTTTGCTGCTGTGAAACTTTTTTGAAACCCGTTTCATATCTTGATTTTATTATAGGCACAACTCCTGACATCTGTCAATCTCCTTTGTACACTTTGGTGGTATTGTATAGATATCTCCCTTTTCTTTTATTCCTATCGCCCAAAAACTCTACTTTTTTTATGCACAATCCCTATTTTATTTTTCCGTTTCCATTATACTTGACTGTTTCAGTCCAATATTGTAAGATGAGACAAAACGTCAGGGAGGTCAGATATGTTATTTACCAAAGAATGTGATTATGCAATCCGCATCATGCGTGCATTATCTTCCGGAGAGTTAATCAGTGTCTCACGGATCTGCGAGATGGAGCATCTGCCCTCTGCCATGACTTACAAGATTACCAGAAAGCTGGAAAAGTCCGGATTTTTAAAAAGCTGTCGGGGTACCAACGGGGGATATGCGCTCAACTTAAAGCTTGCAGAGATTTCTCTCTATGATCTCTGCGCTGCCATAGATCCGGATATCCTTCTTTTAGAATGTATGAAAGAGGGTTATCATTGTTCTATGAACAGTCCGAAAAATCCATGTCTGGTACATCACGAATTCTGCCGGCTGCAGAATATGCTGGTACAGGAAATGAAACAAAAATCTCTTGCCGAATTATTTCGGTAAGTGTTTTTTTGCCTTAATCTTTACTATTTTAGTACAGTTTTATCAAAGGAGGATTTTACAAAATGAATCAATGTTATGGATGCAATACATGCAAAAGCGCAGACAAGCCTCTGGAAGGCTTTATCCGCTCGCTTCCGATGGAAACTTCCCATCACCGCGTGGAAGGACAGAGCACAAAATGTGGATTTGGACTGCAGGGAGTCTGTTGTCGTCTCTGCTCCAACGGTCCTTGCCGCATCACTCCAAATGCGCCGAGAGGAATCTGCGGTGCCGATGCCGATACGATCGTAACCCGCAATTTCTTAAGAGCAGTAGCTTCCGGAAGCGGATGCTATATCCATATCGTTGAGAATACTGCCCTCAATCTGAAGAAAACCGCCCAGATCAAAGGAGAATTAAAGGGTCTGAAATCTCTGGAGCATCTGGCAGAGATGTTTGGAATTACAGACGAAGATATCTATGTAAAAGCAGAAAAAGTGGCAGATGCCGTACTTGCAGATCTGTACAAACCAGAGTATGTTTCTGCAGAATTGATTGAGAAAATCGCATATGCACCACGTATTAAACGCTGGAAAGAACTGGGAATCATGCCGGGCGGTGCAAAAGCAGAGGTATTCAAAGGTGTTGTAAAATGTTCCACCAATCTGAACTCCGACCCTGTGGATATGCTTACCGACTGTCTGAAGCTTGGTATTTCCACCGGAGTGTACGGGCTGACCTTAACCAATCTGCTCAACGATGTTTTGCTCGGACAGCCGGAGCTTCGCCTGGCCCCGGTAGGACTGCGTGTTATCGATCCGGATTACATCAACATTATGATTACCGGACATCAGCACACGATTTTCGTAGATCTTCAGGAACGCCTGATTTCAGAAGAAGCAAAGACAAAAGCGCAGGCTGTTGGTGCAAAGGGATTCAAACTGGTAGGATGTACCTGCGTAGGACAGGACTTACAGCTCAGAGGCGCACACTATACCGAAATATTTGACGGTCATGCAGGAAACAACTATACAAGTGAAGCAATCCTGGCAACCGGAGCGATCGATGCAGTTCTTTCAGAATTTAACTGTACTCTTCCGGGAATCGAGCCAATCTGTGAAGAATTGAAGATCCGACAGATCTGTCTGGATGATGTTGCAAAGAAAGCGAATGCGGAACTGATGCCGTTTGAATTTGAAAACCGCGAAGAACAAAGCAGCATTATTATTGATAAAATCATCGAATCCTACAAGGAACGACGGGGAAGTGTTGCGTTACACCTCATGGAAGAACATGGAAATGACCATACATTAACGGGTGTCAGTGAAGGTTCTTTAAAATCCTTCCTGGGCGGAAAGTGGACGCCGCTAATCGAACTGCTGGCATCCGGAGAGATCAAAGGTCTTGCCGGTGTGGTGGGATGCTCCAACCTGACTGCAGGCGGACATGATGTCTTGAGCGTGGAACTGACAAAAGAACTGATCTCTCGCGACATCCTCGTCCTTACTGCCGGATGTTCTTCAGGCGGAATCGAAAACTGCGGACTCATGACTCCGGAAGCTGCCAAATATGCCGGTCCAAAGCTGCGCGCTGTCTGTGAAAAACTGAACATTCCGCCGGTTTTGAATTTTGGTCCTTGTCTTGCGATCGGCCGTCTGGAAATCGTTGCAACAGAAATCGCCGCAGAGCTTGGCGTAGATCTTCCACAGCTTCCACTGGTACTTTCTGCCGCACAGTGGCTGGAAGAGCAGGCACTGGCTGACGGATGCTTCGGACTTGCACTGGGACTTCCGCTGCACCTTGGACTTCCTCCGTTCGTAACGGGAAGCAAAACTGCAGTCAAAGTACTCACAGAAGATATGAAAGAACTGACCGGAGGACAGGTCATCATCAACGGAGATGCGAAAGAATCTGCTGATATCCTGGAGCAGATTATTCTGGAAAAACGCCAGGGCTTACATATATAGGAGGTGCCGCTATGAGACGAATTATGATCGATGCCTCAAAGTGCGATGGATGCAAAAACTGCACCATCGCCTGTATGCAGGCGCACCGGGAAACACCGGGAACTGTTTATGATCTGGATCTGACGGACATCCGCAATGAATCCAGAAACCACATCGAAAAGCTGCCGGACGGAACCTATCGCCCTATTTTTTGCAGACACTGCGATCAGCCGGAATGCGTGATGTCCTGTATGAGCGGTGCTCTGACAAAGGATCCGAAAACGGGACTCGTATCTTATGATGAAACAAAATGTGGCTCCTGCTTTATGTGCATTATGAATTGCCCGTTCGGCGTCCTCAAAGCAGATACTGCCACCCGTACCAAAGTCGTAAAGTGCGACTTCTGCCTGCAGGACGGTGCAGAACCCAACTGCGTAAAAGCCTGTCCAAAACAGGCAATCTATGTTGAGGAGGTGTCATTATGATGCATGTTATTATCGGAGTGGGGGCTGCCGGGATCACCGCAGCAAAAACCATTCGCAGCCAGCAGCCGGATGCCTCTATTACCATGATTTCCACAGATGAGCATGTACACTCCCGCTGCATGCTTCACCGTTATTTGAGCCATGAACGTCAGGAAGATACCTTGTCCTTTGTAGAACCTGACTTTTTTGAAACCAATAAAATCGAATGGATCAAGGGTGTTTCTGTAAAAACAGTGGATGTAAAAAACCAGCAGGTTCTGCTTGATAATGACACATCCTGCCGCTATGACAAACTCCTGATCACAACCGGTGCAAACAGCTTCATCCCGCCTGTTGGACAGTTCCGTGAGGCAAACAATGTATTCGGACTGCGGCATCTTTCGGATGCTCAGGCGATCCGCCCGCTGGCCGATCAGGCAGAACAGATTCTGATCGTTGGTTCCGGTCTGGTTGGAATGGACGCTGCCTATGCATTTCTCGAGCAGGGTAAAGAGGTTACTGTTGTGGAAATGGCAGATCGTATTCTTCCGATCCAGTTAAATGAAACTGCCGGAACTGCCTATCGGAAATTATTTGAAGAACACGGATGCCGTTTTCTTCTTGGAAAAAAGGCTTCTGAAACGCATATGAACAGCAATGGTTCAATCGACTATGTCCTTCTGGATGATGGAACCCGGGTAGACTGTGATCTGGTCATTGTTGCTGCCGGTGTTCGTCCCGCAGTTGAATGCGTACTGGATACTCCGATCGAAGTAGATCGTTTTATTAAAGTGTCTGACACCATGGAAACCAACTGTAAAGATATTTACGCTGCCGGAGATGTAACGGGACTGTCCGGAATCTGGCCAAATGCTATGAAACAGGGACAGATTGCCGCTATGAATATGTGCGGAATTAAAACACTTTACGAAGACCGATATGCTATGAAAAATACGATGAACTTCTATGGACTGGTTACGCTTTCCCTTGGAAGAGGAACAGAAGAAGAGGGAGATGTTGTTCTCGAACAGGAAGATTCTCACAATTATAAACGTGCCATTTTACGAGATGGAAAATTAGACAGTATTTTATTACAGGGAAGTATTGATTATTCCGGAATTTATCAGTATCTGATCAAAAATGAGATTGATCTTTCCGGTATGGAAAAAGATGTTTTTCATCTGTCTTTCGCTGATTTTTACGGAGTGAAAGAAAACGGCGGATATTGTTATCAGGATCAGGCATAAAGTAAAAGCATTCCTGCATGGATCATTGCTCCTTGACATATGATTCCCGGCAGGAATGCTTTTTGTTTTATTATCTCGCAGATTCGCCAACTGCAGCTGCTCCGCTCAATCCCTCTTCACTCTTTCCCTGGTCATAAACTTCCCTGTCTAAAAGCTGCTCGGATTTTGCGACAAGAACTGCTGCTGTTGCCGCACCTGTCACATTTGCTGCCGTACGCATCATATCAACAACACTTGAGATCGGAACCAGAAGTACAATGATCTCTATCGGAAGTCCTGCTGCAGTAAACAGTGCTGTGGTTGTTACTGTGGAGGTTCCCGGAACTCCTACTGTTCCGATGGAAACGATCAGTGTAAGTACAATCAAAAATGCATACTGACCAATGGAGTACGGAATATCAAATATATTGATGGCAAGTACAGCCAAAAGCGTCGGCCAGATTCCCGCACATGCCGGCATTCCCAGGTTTGCTCCAAGGGCTGCGACAAATGACGCAATATCCTCATTGACTCCCAGCCTGGATACCAGCTGTTTTACGCTAACAGGAATGGTTCCCACGCTGGACTGGGACGTAAATGCTTTTTTCTTCCCAGATAGGACAGCAGTACAAACAGAACTACTGTAATCGCCACTGCCGCTATCGCTAAAACATCAATATCCATTATTTTACTCCTTTAAATGCCGCATCAAGATCTGCGATCAGATCTTCTACTTTTTCAATTCCGATGGAAAGCCGGATCGTGTTTGGTTTGATTCCCTGATCTAACAATTCTTCCTCCGTACACTGGCTGTGAGTGGTGGTTGCCGGATGAATCACCAGAGATTTCACGTCTGCTACATTTGCCAGCAGGGAAAAGATAGACAGCTGATCGATAAATGCCTGGGCCGTCTGCTCATCTCCCTTAATCTCAAAAGTAAAGATAGAGCCGCCTCCGTTCGGGAGATATCTCTTATATAATTCATGGGTTGACTCCGTTTCCAGTGACGGATGGTGTACAGCCTCTACCTGCGGATGATTCGCAAGATACTCCACGATCTTCAGCGCATTGCTCACATGCCGCTCAACACGCAGAGATAATGTCTCCAGTCCCTGCAGGAAGATAAAGGAATGGAACGGAGAAAGTGTTGCACCCGTATCACGCAGGATCACTGCACGGATATAGGTTACAAATGCCGCACTGCCTGCTGCATCTGAGAACGATACACCATGATAACTCGGGTTGGCTTCTGAAATCCACGGATATTTGCCGGATGCCTTCCAGTCAAACTTTCCACTGTCAACGATCACGCCTCCAATCGCTGTTCCATGACCGCCGATAAATTTCGTTGCGGAGTGAATCACCAAATCTGCACCATGTTCGATCGGCCGGATCAGATACGGTGTTGCAAATGTAGAATCTACTACCAACGGAATATTGTGTCTGTGCGCGATCTCTGCCACCTTCTCCAGATCTATCAGATTTGAATTCGGATTTCCAAGTGTCTCTACAAATATCGCTTTTGTATTTTCCTGAATGGCTGCCTCAAAAGATCCTTCTTTCTCAGGGTCCACAAACGTTGTTGTCACATCGTTTGTGAGCGGAAGAGTATGCGCCAGAAGATTGTATGTGCCGCCGTAGATGGTCTTGGATGCCACAATATGCTCTCCCGCCTTTGCAAGTGCCTGAAATGCATAGGCAATTGCTGCCGCACCGGATGCTACAGCCAGCGCTGCCACACCGCCTTCTAATGCTGCAATACGCTGTTCGAAAATATCCTGTGTCGGATTTGTCAGTCTTCCATATATATTTCCTGCATCACGGAGTCCGAAGCGGTCTGCCGCATGCTGTGAGTCGTGAAATACATAAGAGGTTGTTGCATAGATCGGGACTGCTCTTGCATCTGTAACCGGATCTGCCTGTTCCTGTCCAATGTGTAATTGTTTTGTCTCAAATCCCCAGTTTTTAGAATCTCTGATATCTGCCATTTCTATTTCCTCCTTCTTTGGAATCTGTTTCTTTCTTAATTCCTTGTAGTCATATTAACATAGTAGGATTTATTTGTCCAATATAGATTGAGAATATCCTGTTATAGATTTATTTTATAGCAGACTCATTGTTTTGTATGGTTGCTTTAACCGTATCCAGAAACATTTCATGTATTCTGTTGTCCTGATCTAATTCCGGATGAAATGCCAGCCCAAACTGTGTCCCGTATTTTACCGCCACGATCCGATCATCTACTGCCGCAAGAACTTCTACTCCTTTTCCAACTTTTTCAATATATGGAGCTCTTATAAATGTCATCGGTATTTTCCCGATTTCCTTCATTTCCTGTACTGTACGGAAACTTCCAAGCTGTCTGCCATAACCGTTTCTTTTCACCGCTGCCGGCAATGTTGCAAAATAAATATTCCGGTCATTTGTCAAATTTTCCGCCAGAAGGATCAGGCCGGCACAAGTTGCCAGCACCGGCAGTCCTTCTTCGATTTTCTGCTTCAATATCTGATACATGTCCAGCTCTTTCAGAAGTTTTCCCTGCACAGTACTCTCACCTCCGGGAAGGATCAATCCATCAAACGGTTTCATCAGGTCCTCTTTTTTGCGGAGTTCCATACATTCTATTCCCAGGTCTTCTATTTTCTTCCGATGTTCCGCAAATGCTCCCTGTACTGCAAGTACTGCGATCTTCATTCTATCTGCCCCTTTCCGCCATCAAAAGTTCTATCTCCTGTTCATTAATTCCTACCATTGCCTCTCCCAGATCCTCAGAAAGCTCTGCCAGCATCCTGTAGTCTTCAAAGTTTGTTACCGCTTTTACAATTGCTTCTGCCCGCTTTCTCGGATCTCCTGACTTAAAAATACCAGATCCCACAAATACGCCTTCTGCACCAAGCTGCATCATCAGCGCCGCATCCGCCGGAGTTGCGATGCCTCCCGCCGCGAAGTTTACAACAGGAATACGTCCGTTATGATGTACATATTCAACCAATTCATACGGCACATTTAGGGCCTTTGCTTCCTCAAACAACTCATCCTCCCTCATGGAGACCAGTTTTGCAATTTCCCGCTTCATCATTCTCATATGTCTGACTGCCTGTATCACATCTCCTGTTCCCGGCTCTCCCTTTGTACGGATCATAGAAGCTCCTTCATTGATCCTTCTAAGCGCTTCTCCCAAATCTCTTGCACCACATACAAATGGTACCTGGAATTTGCGTTTATTAATATGATAAACATCATCTGCCGGAGAAAGTACTTCACTCTCATCGATATAATCAATTTCGATTGCCTCTAATATCTGTGCTTCAACAAAATGTCCGATCCTGCATTTTGCCATAACTGGAATGGATACTGCTTCCTGAATTTCCTTGATCATCTTCGGATCACTCATTCTGGATACTCCGCCCGCTGCACGGATATCAGCCGGAATCCTTTCCAGCGCCATCACTGCACATGCTCCCGCCTCCTCTGCAATCCTTGCCTGTTCCGGTGTTGTCACATCCATGATCACTCCGCCTTTTAACATCTGTGCTAACTGCTTGTTGAGCTCATATCTTTCTGCACTCATTTGCTGTACCTCCTCTTAATTGCTATCATTTTTATATGAATACTACATTAAGATTGGCTTTTCTTAAATATCCAGTTTTAACGCTTTTAACCATGCCAGTTTTAAAAACCAAAAAATCTCCCTCTATTATTTCCAGTATTTTTCCACTTCCCGCTCAGCCTCTTGAAAAGAAAGCTGAAACTTTTCCTGCATCTTTGCACATACGTTCTCTTTTTCCATTCCCATTTCCTGTAATAATTCTACAGTGGCCTGTCTTCTTCCTTCTTTCAATCCTTCTTTCAGTCCTTCTTTCAGTCCTTCTTTCAGTCCGGTCTCTTTATAAATCGTAGAAAAATACTGATGATCCCGGATCATACGCTCTCTTTCTTCGTATTCCAGACGTTTTTCCTCATCTGCGCTGATTCGATTCAAATCCTCATAGGCTTTCTTAATATATTCGTTTTTTTCTGCTGCCATTTCAAACTCCTCCTTAGTCTCTGCATTGATGAACTGAAGCCATTTCAGCAGCTCTGTCTCGGGATAATCATGTTTTGCCAGCTTCGGAAGCTCCAGTGTATGAATCTCAACTTTATCACTGTACAGCTTTCTCCCCTCATCTGACCAGAAGTGAAAGCAGGAATAATATTCCTCATCATCAAACATGGTAAAATTTAAAATCCCGATATGAATGCATTTCTCTAATTTTTGATAATTCTCTCCCGGTTTCAGCTGATCTGTAAACATCTTCCACATTGATTCCAAGTACCGCTGCCAAAAATGCGTTGCGTACCTCTTCATCTTCCATCAGCTCTTTAAAGCAGAAATCCACCTTTGGCTTCATTAAAAATTGTGTTGTTTTTTCTTTTTTCATACATGCTCCTCCTTGGTTCTGATGAAATCCAGAATATTTTGATGAGCATGTAACTGTATTTTGACTTTATTATAACTTTTGATACGATATTTCACAATTGCAAATACAGACAAACTCCCTTTATTCTCTTATCCATCTTTTCTACATTTTGATTTGGGAATTATATTGAATGGCACCTTCTGCCATATTGGAAATTTGAAAGGGATTCCTTTCAAGATTGATTTTATTATACTTGAAATTTTGTATGGATACAATGAAATTTCCGTAAATATATTATAAAAAAACAAGGAAGCTGTGCCTTTTGCGCAAACTTCCTTGTTTCTTTTCTCTATAAATTCCAGCGTTTTCCCTGAGATACTCTCAATCGGTTCATGGCTCTTGCCAGAGATGCCTGGGAATGGTAATACTCCTGAATGCTCTGTTTCTGGCGGATTCTCTCTTCTGCACGCTCTTTCTGCTCCTGTGCATGACGGATGTCGATTTCTTCCGGTTTCTCCGCGGTATCTACCAACAGTGTCACACGGTTGTTGACTACCTCTGCAAATCCCCGGCCAAACGCAACTTCCATCCAGTTTCCTTCCTCGATTTCCATACGTCCCATTCCGATCGTCACTGCAATCACCATATTTTCATGGTTTGGCAGGATTCCTTTTTCTCCATCCGGCGCCGGAATCACAAGCTTTCTGCAGCGTCCTTCGTAAAAAACCCTGTCACTTGCGATGATTTTCAAACCAAATGTATCCATATGCCACGCTCCTATTCTGCAGCTTCCTCAGCTTTTGCCTTTGCAATGACATCGTCAATCGTTCCTACATTGAAAAATGCAGATTCCGGATAGGCATCCATCTCTCCGTCAATGATCATCTTAAATCCACGGATTGTCTCTTTTAACGGAACATATTTTCCAGGGATTCCTGTAAATGTCTCTGCTACAAAGAATGGCTGAGACAAAAATCTCTGGATTTTTCTCGCACGCATAACAGTTGCCTTATCTTCATCTGACAACTCTTCCATACCAAGAATTGCAATAATATCCTGCAGTTCTTTGTATTTCTGAAGAATTGCGATGACTTTATTTGCCACTTCGTAATGCTCTTCTCCGACTACATCTGCTTCCAGAATACGGGAGCTGGATTCCAGAGGATCTACCGCCGGATAGATACCCTGCTCTACAATCTTTCTGGAAAGCACGGTCGTTGCATCCAGATGCGCAAATGTTGTCGCCGGAGCCGGGTCAGTCAAATCGTCCGCCGGCACATAAACTGCCTGTACGGAAGTGACAGATCCATTCTTTGTAGAAGCGATACGTTCCTGTAATTCACCCATTTCCGTTGCCAGTGTCGGCTGATATCCTACTGCAGACGGCATACGCCCAAGCAGTGCGGAAACCTCAGATCCGGCCTGTGTAAAACGGAAAATATTATCGATGAAAAGAAGCACGTTCTGATGCTGCTCGTCACGAAAATATTCTGCCATCGTCAGCCCGGTCTCAGCGACACGCATACGTGCTCCAGGCGGCTCATTCATCTGACCGAATACCAAAGCGGTCTTCTCCAGTACTCCGGATTCTTTCATTTCAGACCAGAGGTCATTTCCCTCACGGGAACGCTCTCCGACTCCGGTAAAAATAGAGTATCCACCGTGCTCTGTCGCAATGTTTCGGATCAATTCCTGGATCAGCACCGTCTTACCGACTCCTGCACCACCGAACAATCCGATCTTACCGCCCTTTGCATATGGTGCAAGAAGGTCGATGACCTTGATTCCCGTCTCCAGGATCTCTACTACAGGGCTCTGATCTTCAAATGTAGGCGGTTCTCTGTGGATCACCCATTTTTCTGCATCCTCAATCTGTTCTCCATTATCAATTGTTTCACCTAATACATTAAACAGTCTGCCCAGTGTCTTCTCACCGACAGGAACTTTGATTCCTGCTCCGGTGGCTGTTACTTCCATATCTTTATGCAGTCCTTCACTGGCAGCAAGCATCAGGCAGCGCACCTCATTGTTTCCAAGGTGCTGTGCAACCTCCATGATGCATTTCTTTCCGTTGTTTTCAACTTCCAGAGCATCTTTGATATAAGGAAGATTGCCGTCTTCAAATACTACGTCAACGACAGGTCCCATAACCTGTACAATTCGTCCTTTATTCATATGCTATTCTCACTTCCTTTTCTGCTTCTGCGCCTTCGCACCGCTGCAAACTTCCGTAATTTCCTGGGTAATTGCAGCCTGTCTGGCTCTGTTATATACGATTGACAATTCCCGGATCAGGCTCTGTGCACTGTCTGTCGCAGCTTTCATTGCCATCATACGGGCATTGTGTTCACTGGCATATGCCTCTACCAGACATCCGTAGACCATACCAATGACATAGTTCGGAACAATACTGTCCATTACACTGTCCGCAGACGGATACAGTTCAATTGCCTCCCGATACATATTCAGAGGCATCCTCATACTTCCAAAGTCTTTGGTCTCCAGCGGAAGCAGCTTCAATTTTTCCGCATCTGCCTGTACAGAATTCTCCATGCGGGTGTATACAACATACACTTCATCCAGCTCCCCTGCCAGAAACTGATCGATCACCGACCAGCCAATATCTCTGGCACGGTGCATAGTCGGTTTCTGAACGGTATACTGGAAATTTGTGTCAATCTCTACATTATGTTTTGCAAAATAATGCCGTCCCAGCTCACCTACAACAAAGAGCTTGTGAATCCCCGGCTGTGCAAGGATCTCTTCTTCCAGCTTGATAATATTATGATTATAAGCTCCGGCAAGTCCCTTGTCTGCCGTAATTACGATCGAACCGATCCTTTTCTGCTCTGCCGGGATATCCTGGCGGGCATCAAAATAAGAATGCCGGATCTCTGGCACATGGCGCAGGATACGGGAAATCTCACCCTGAAGTCCATAAAAATACGGCTCTGTATCCGCCAGTTTTTTTCTGGCCTGCGTCATTTTTGAAGAGGAAATCATATACATCGCATTTGTGATCTTCATCGTATCTTTTACGCTGTTGATGCGGCTCTGTATTTCTCTGATATTTGCCATATTAACACCTGCTCTTCTTGAATTCCTTTGCGGTCTCCACGATCTTTTCGATCAGTTCTTCTGTCAGTACCTTTTTCTCTTCGATTTCCTGTCCGATTTCCGGATAATCTGAATCGAAATGACGAAGCAGGTCTGCCTGGAACTGTTTGATTTTTGCTTTTTCTATTCCAAGCATCACTTTATGTGTAGCAGCACACAATGTGATGACTTTTTCATGCAGACTGAGCGGATGGTAAAGAGGCTGCTTCAAAAGCTCCATCAGACCGCTTCCGTACTCAAGCTGCTCTTTTGTTGCAGCATCCAGATCTGAACTAAACTGCGTGAACACTTCCATCTCACGATACTGTGCCAGATCGATACGGATACTTCCGGATGCTTTTTTCATTGCTTTTGTCTGTGCGGCACCACCAACACGAGATACGGAAAGACCTACGTTTACGGCCGGTCTCATACCTGCCGCAAACAGATCACTTTCCAGGAAGATCTGTCCGTCTGTAATAGAAATTACGTTGGTCGGGATGTATGCAGATACATCTCCTGCCTGTGTCTCGATGATCGGAAGTGCTGTGATAGAACCTCCGCCCTGCTCTTCACTTAAACGGCTGGAACGCTCCAACAATCTGGAATGCAGGTAGAATACGTCTCCAGGATATGCCTCACGTCCCGGAGAACGTCCAAGAAGCAGAGACAGTGCACGGTAGGCTACCGCATGTTTGGACAGATCATCGTATACGATCAGCACATCTTTTCCCTGATACATAAAATGCTCTGCCATTGCTGTTCCTGCATACGGCGCAATATACTGAAGCGGCGCACAGTCACTTGCTGTGGAAGATACCACGATCGTATAATCCAGTGCATCATTGTTCTTCAATGTATTTACGACTTTTGCAACAGTAGAAGCCTTCTGTCCAATCGCCACATAAATACAGATCACATCTTTTCCCTTCTGATTCAAGATTGTATCCAGGGCAATGGATGTCTTTCCTGTCTGACGATCTCCGATGATCAGCTCTCTCTGTCCGCGTCCGATCGGGAACATCGCATCAATAGAAAGGATTCCTGTCTCCATCGGCACACTGACCGATTTTCTGTCAATGATTCCCGGCGCCTCCTGCTCGATCGGGCGGTAATCATCTGCTTCGATCTCACCCTTTCCGTCGATCGGAGCCCCCAGTGCATTGACAACTCTTCCTACATATTTATTTCCAACCGGTACACCGGCCTTTTTTCCTGTACGAGTTACTTTTGTTCCTTCTTTGATATCTGTGTCCCGTCCAAAAAGAATGACTCCGATTTCATTTTTCTGAATATCCTGTACCATTCCTTTCAAACCCGTATCGAAGGTAACAATCTCTCCATACATTGCGTGATCAATCCCATAAATAGTCGCAATTCCGTCACCTACAGCAACGACTGTTCCCACTTCGCTGTCTTTGCTCACACTGTCAAAATTTTCTATCTCTTCTTTTAAAATAGAAATAATTTCATCTGAATTGATTGAACTCACCTTGTTCACCTCCAGGTTAATTTTTGTCCTAGTCTGTCCAGACGTCCTTTCAGACTCCAGTCATATTCATCGCTTCCTGTGCGCAGAACAAATCCGCCAAGCAGCGTACTGTCTGTCTGAATCTCAATCCTGGCCTTGCTCGCTTCATATTTTTTACAAAGGAACGCTTCCATATTTTTGAGCTGCTCGTCACTGGGCAGCTCTACACATGTCAATACGGCACTTAAGATCCGATCCTGCTCGTCACAATATCTGTCATATGCAGCAAATATCTCCGGAATCAAATCCATTCTCTCATATTTACATGCCACTTTCAGGAAATTTCTCATTTCCTGCGGAAATACCTTGTCGATCACACGTTCTTTCTTCTGTGCCGGAATTGTCGGATTCACAAACACATCATGAAGCTGCGGTACCTCCTCAAATATCTCTCTTGCTTTCTGTATGGCTTCCTTCGGAACATTCAGCTCATACAACACCTGTGCATACCGCATTGCTGCAGATGAACAGTACATCTGACTAGTTGTTGTCTGTGTCTTCATGAGCTTCACCTACTTCTTCCAGAAACTTATCATATATTTCCTGATTATTGCCTGTCTGTTCTGCCACGATCTTCGCTGCAGCTGTCATTGCAAGTCCTGCGATTTCAGACTGGAGTGCACTCATTGTCTGCTCTCGTTCTACACGGATATCCGCCTTGGCAGACTCGATGATACTGCCTGCCCTGGCATCCGCCTCCTCTACAATACGTTCATACTCTGATTTGGCGTCCTTACGTGCTTTCTCTACGATCCGCACAGATTCTTCTTTTGCCCCGCCAAGTGCCTGCGCATATTCTTCCTTCATCTTCATCGCATCTTCCTGTGCATTCTGGGCATTTTTCAATCCGTCTTCGATCAGCTGACGGCGCTTTTCCATAATGTCGGTCACAGGCTTGATCAAAAACTTCTTTAATAAGAAAGCCAGGACGATCAGGTTAATCATGGTATATAGAAAGTTCATATCAAATCTCAGCACTTCCCACACCCGCCTTTCCTGTTAATTCTATTTGCTTATTTTAAGAAGAATACGATCAGAATACCAATGATAAATCCATAAATTGCAGTTGCCTCTGCAAGTGCACAACCAAGGATCAGGTTCTTGCTGATCTTGCTTTCAGCCTCTGGCTGTCTTGCGATTGCATCCACTGCTTTTCCTGTTGCGATACCAATTCCCACTCCTGCTCCAATACCTGTTAATACTGCGATTCCTGCTCCAATTGCAATAAGTGCTCCCATAATTCTAATCTCCTTTTTATTCTTTTATTTGTTCAAAAATTCCGTTTCTATTCCTGTTCTTCTGTCATAAACAGTGCGGTCAGAAATACAAATACATATGCCTGAATCAGACCGTCAAAAATATCGAAATAGAAATTCATCGGAAGTGGTATAATCAGCGGAACAAATGCTTTTAAAAGTTCCATTACCACAAATCCTGCCAGCATGTTACCAAACAGTCGCATACAGAGCGACAATGGGCGGATAAAAATTTCCAGAATCATAATCGGTGCAACCACCGGCACCGGTTTGGCAAAATGCTTGACCCAATGTTTCATACCGTTTTTATGTATTCCTGAATATTCGATCAGGCACATACTCATCACGGCAAGTGCTGCTGTTACATTCAGATCTTTTGTCGGCGGCTTAAAGCCAAGCAGACCAATCATGTTGGCGCACGCCAGATAAAGAAGAACTGTGATCAGATACGGTATATATCTTTTGTTCCCTTTACCGAGGATCCCTTCAAAGAAATCCGTTGCCCAGTCAATTGCAGCTTCCAATGCCAACTGAACTTTTCCCGGGTTTTCTACCTTCAGATTTCTCACCAGAATCAATGATAATCCAACCAGAACCGCCATAATGATCCATGTAACAACCACAGACTCCGAAATTCCGCCGAGAACCGGAAGTTCAAATACTGTTTTACAGTTCAGCTCTTCCATCAATTCTGTTGCTAAATTTTCCGTATCGCTCCCTCCCTTTCCTGTCTCTTTTTTTAATTACTGCCCTTTGGGGGTCTTCCCTTTTCTCTTCCAGGTGGAGGCCTCTTACGAGCATAAAAAAGGAAATTTCATGCTTCGAAATCTCCGTACTGTAATCCCTTTTCAGACAGCGTGCCTAAAAAGTTATCTAAATCCTACTCCCAGCAAGTGAGTTTGTCAACAAAAAAAATTTAGGGTTTTCTTTTTCCGATCGCACTCTTTTTTTGTCGAAATTCCCAGTGTTTTAAAATACGTTTTTTTCTTTTTTTAGGAATATTTCAACCTTATTTTACTGACTTTTCGTCATTTTTATTTTATACCATTCCTTTTTCACTAATATACAGTAATTCATTTGCACTTTTTTCATCAAACTTCCATAATATTGTGAAATACCTGTCATTCTGTTTGTGGAAATACTCTCTGAAACCATAAAAAAAGAGGACTTTCTGCACATAGAAGCACAATTCTGTGTACAAAAAGTCCCATTTCCACCTTATTCTCTCTTTTGAGACTGCATTTTCTCCTTATTTTCAGACTCTTCCAGAGATTGTTCCCTTGCAATTTTAAGGAAATCTCTCTCTGCTCTTTTTCTTCTCGGAATAAATCTGCCTGCAACGCCCTTTCCACGGCTTCTCACATAGAAAAATCCAATCACTGAAAAAACTGCTGCACCGATAAAATTCACAAACAAGTCTTCCATTGTGTCGATCAGTCCGATGTCCAGATATCCGCCCACCCCCAATGGCTGTCCATTGATCAGCACTTCCCTGATCTGATCGATCGTCACCGGAACATTTCTTCCGTCCGGATTCAGCATGACCGATGTGATTGCAAAAAGAACCGTATCCTTCTGCATATCAAATCCCAGAATCTGATCCATGCCAAATTCAAAAAACTCCCACACAACTCCAATTGTCATAGAAAAACAAAATGCCACAATCGCAGTAAACACCGGTGACAGATGAAAGACTGTACGCTCACTCCGATTGAGTAAATCAACCAGTGAAAATCCGATTGCCGCTGCCAGAAATCCATTCAGCGTATGCAGCACCGTATCCCAGAACGGAAACAGCAGATAAAATTCATTGATCTCACCTAATATCTCCGCTGCAAATATAAAAAACAATACGATGATCTCCAGCGTTGTAGGCAGCTCTATTTTAAACGTTACCTGCACAAAACTTGGAACAATCAGAAGCAAAAGTGTCAGAATGCATAAAAATACGTTTTCATAATTCTGATTTAAAACCTGGAGCACCAGCATCACGATCACAAGAATCCGCAAAATAAGATACACCTTAAATGAGCTTTTATGTTCCCTGAGTTCCATTTTTATCGCTTCCGCCATATGGCGGAAATAGCCGTTTTGTTTTTTCTCTTTCTTTTCTTTCATTCCCCGCTCCCTTTCTGCTCTTCTGTATCATTTCAAACGATACTTCCATTTCCTTTACACTTAAGAATATTATAGAAAGATAACATCGGGATTGCAAGATTGTTCTGTTGGGGTGCCTTCATTGCATTCATAACATTTGTTGCTTTGGATTTTGAACATCCTAACCATTCCATAATATTTACCTGTCCAAATGGTTTGTCTACTCCACTTTCCAGAAATACCCTGCCACTATTCTCAATAAATTTCTCCGTAATCTCTGCTTCCTTGAATAATGGCAAATACTTTTCAAAAGTGTTGCTTACTTTTTCATTAGCGTTGCTTACCTTTTCTTTAGCATTGCTTACTTTCCTGACTTTGCAATAAATTATATCTTGCACTTTCTTTTTGTTTTCTCTAAACTGAAACTAAAATAATTGTTACAAAGGAGAATTTCATGCAGCATCCCTTTCCTTATGAAGTCATATACAGTGACAGAAAATCCCTCGCAATTCAGATTACTGCACAGGCGACGGTCCGTGTCCGGGCACCCAAAAACTGTCCTGCCCCGACCATTGATACATTTCTTTACGAAAAGCAAGCCTGGATCCTAAAGCATCTGGACTCGGCATCTCAGCGTCTTGAGCAATCTTCTGAAAAACCTCAGATTTCTGAAAATGACCGGAAACGATACATCCAGCTTGCACGGGATATTTTTACACGCAAGACAGAATATTATGCCCGTATCATGGGCGTCACCTACGGCCGTATCTCCATCCGGGAACAGAAAACCCGCTGGGGAAGCTGCTCCAGCGCCGGAAATTTAAACTATAACTGGCGTCTGATCTTCGCTCCGGAAGAAATCGTGGACTACATCGTTGTACATGAACTCGCCCACCGTCTGGAAATGAATCACTCAAAAGCATTTTACCGTATTGTAGAATCCGTTCTTCCTGATTATCAAAAAGCCCAAAAGTGGCTGAGAGAAAATGGACGAAATTTATGATCTCCCTACATCTGCTTCCTCACCACCCGGTATTCATCTCCCATCTGATAATATGGGCATTCCCGGAAATCTCCCTGCACGAATCTCACCATCTCATCTTCATCCAGATCCTGCGTACAGACATAGCACTCATAATCGTCATCATATTCATAATTCATGCAGCTTTCGCAGTTTGCCGCTGTTTTTCTGCCTCGCATCTTATACCTCCCCCAGTTCTTTTAACACCTGATATACGTAAGAAACAGGAAGTCCTACGACATTGAAATAGTCCCCTTCGATCTTCTCAATGAATGCGGAAAATCTCCCCTGAATTCCGTAAGCCCCGGCCTTATCCATAGGTTCTTTGCTCTCTACATATTTCTGGATTTCTTCTGTGCTCATCGGATTGACAGAAACTTTTGTTTCCACTGCGTGGCTGATTACCGTTTTTTCTCCGTTTTTATCAAAATCCAGAACCGCAACACCCGTATATACCTGATGTGTATCTCCCTGCAGTGACCGGATCATCTCAAAGGCCTCCTGTTCATCCTTTGGTTTTCCCAGAATTTGTTCTTCATGCACAACGATCGTATCCGCACCGATCACGATCACATTCCTTGCCTGGATCTCGGATGCCACATTTTCCGCTTTCATCAGCGCCAGCTCTTTTACAATCTCCTTTGGAACCGTATTTGTATACACTTCTTCCTTATTGCTGACACGCACTTCAAACGGAACCCCGATCTGTGATAAAAGCTCTTTTCGCCTCGGTGAAGCTGACCCTAAAATTATTTTCTTCATACTAAAAACTCCTTGTTGTACTTTGTTGTTGATAATAACACTTTTCTGCCTGTTATGGTAGACTTTCCATCCGAAAATATCGTATGATAATTATTGTTTACATCAATTATAACCTTTTATTTTGAACTTTTCACAAGGAGGAGATTCTATGGATCTTCCAGCTTCTCCCCGAGCCAAAACGGTCAGAATTTCTTTCCCTGTGGAACGAATACAACAACTGCTCCACCCCGGAAGCACATCTGGTAAAGGCACTGGATAAAGCAGAAACAAACGCTGTCATAGAACATACACAAGAAAAGGAGAACCACCATTTATGATTCAAATCATCATTTCACCTGCGAAAAAAATGAATATATGCAAAGAATTTCCCGGCACTGCCACCACCCCTGTTTTTGTAGAACAGACAAACCTTTTATATCAGACACTAAAGCAGATGTCATTTGAAGAATTGCGGAAACTTTGGAAATGCAGTGAAAAACTGGCACTTCAAAATACAAAAAGACTGTGCGAATTTACACCGGCTGACGCTGTCACTCCCGCGGTTCTCGCCTATGAAGGGATCCAATACCAATACCTCGCACCGGGCATCTTTTCTGATACACAGTGGAACTACGTAAACCGGCATCTGAACATTCTTTCCGGATTTTATGGTGTCCTGTGCCCTTCAGATGCTGTCATTCCCTATCGTCTGGAGATGCAGACCAGACTGGAAACTGAGAATGCCACTGATTTGTATCATTTCTGGAACAATCAGCTATATCAGGCATTGTACTGTAAATTTGAGAAAGACTCTCCGAAAGAGCTCATCAATCTCGCTTCCGCAGAATACAGCAAAGCAGTACTTCCTTATCTGACAGAAGACGTACACTGCGTCACCTGCGTTTTCGGCGAGTTCGTTCAGGGAAAAGTAAAGGTGAAAGCCACGCTCGCGAAAATGGCGCGGGGAGAAATGGTCCGCTGGATGGCAGAACACCAGATTCAAACTGCAGAAGAGCTGAAACAGTTCACCGGACTTGGATTTGCTTTCGAAGAGTCTCTATCTTCCGGGACAGAGTATGTGTTCCTGAAAAAAGCTATCTGCCCGGAAGATTAGACTTTTCTTATTCTGCCTTCATTTCCCGGATCTCTCCGCACGCGATCATAGCGCCGGAGTTTCCGGAAGGCTGGGTTGTCATATCATCCGAATGTGCGTGTATGATAACCGCTCTTCCGATCACATCCTCGGGATGAAATCGATCTGTGTAAAAGATCAAAAATGCATTTCCGTCATTTGCCAGAAGCGAAGGCATATCTCCCGCATGCTGCGGGTGCATGGCATTTGTCGGATTGTAGTGTCCGTCCGCCTGTGCAAATGGTTCCGCTTTTGTCCCCTGACAGGTTCCCTCATGAATATGAAATCCATGAAATGCATTTCCGTCAGGCAGATTGCGGATATCGGCTGCCACGATCGTTCCATTGTGAACTCCGAAAAAATATACCATTCCCCGGATTTCTGGAAATTCTGAGCTTCCTTTGATCTCTGCAGCGGCATCCGGAATGGTCTGTATCTCTGAAAACATCTTACCACCTCCCGGATTACCATATGCAGTTTTTGAAAAATTGTTATTCCTGATGCACTCTCCATGCTTCTGTTAAAAGCTCCGGCTCTTCGATCAGACGCAGCGCACCCTTCGCCATACATTCTGTCACATACAGCATTCCCTTCTGCCCAATGCTCATTCCGGACTGTGCGGCTGCACTCCAGTGATGCAGCGGTGTACCCTTGCACATGGTCGCCGCACTGAGCATCACAGTTGGCACGGTATGACTGACTTCTGAGACATCGGTTCCGATTGCCAGCAAAACAGGTTGGTCTTCCAACGGTTCCAGACCTCCAAAATAATTTCCGTCATTGATCAGTCCCGCTTCTTTTGTGATGGTTTCCGCAAACTGCAGTTCTTCTTTTGTATATTCCGGGAGTGAAGTTTCTGTCATCGCCTGATAAAAAGCTTCTGCCAGCGGACGGTTCACTTTCATTTCCTGATTGCTCGTCACAAGCTCGATCTCCACTCTCGTTCCGGTCATCAAAGCCGCACCCTTCGCACAGTCATCCACTCTGTTCGATGCATCCTCTGTCCTGGAACGTTTGGATGAACGGATAAAGTAATTCGTAGAAGCAAAATCCGGCACGATATTCGCCGGTCCGTCTGTGTTCGTATATGTATAATGAATCCGAACATCATCCGCCACATGTTCCCGTAAATAATTCACTCCCACATTCATCAGTTCTGCCGCATCCAGCGCACTTCTGCCAAGCTCCGGATGTTTGGACGCATGTGCTTTGACTCCGTAAAATTTGTAATTCTTCATGTCCTGCGCCTGCCAGATATCATAACTCACCCGATTCCGGTCAAAAGGATGCCAGGTGATCGCCGCATCCAGATCATCAAACACCCCCGCTTCATTCATCTGGATCTTTCCGATGATGATTTCTTCTGCCGGACAGCCATACACCCGGATTGTTCCGGAAAGCTGCGCTTTTTCCATCCGCTCTTTCAAGGCACAGGCTGCCCCTGCGCAGGCTGTGCCAAGCAGATTGTGTCCGCATCCGTGCCCCGGCGTTTTCAGCGGCTGATACGTGCAGACCGGCTCCTGTCCAAGACCCGGAAGAGCGTCATACTCTGCCAGAAATCCAAGTATCGGTTTTCCTGTTCCCCACTCTGCAACAAATGCGGTCTGAAGCCCTGCTATTCCTTTTGTGATACGAAATCCTTTTTCTTCCAGATAGTCAGAAAGACAGGCTGAAGATACGACTTCTTCTTTGGAAAGTTCCGGATGCCGAAAAATGTAATCTGCTGTGTTAACCAGTTCTTCTGTGTGTTCCTGTATCCATGTGTGAATATGATCTGCTGTATTTGCGTCTTTTTCCTCGCCTGTCCATACCCCAAGTCCGCTCCCAAGCTTCTCCCCGGATAGCAGATATTTTCTGGCTGCTCTCTGCAGGCTGGTGTCCTCTGCATAGTTTCGGGGATCCGTCTCCAATTTTCCGAAAATCCTCTCTTCTGCCTCTCTCCACTCAAAATCAACCGCAACAATATGAAACAATGTCTGGAACTGCAAAATATTAGATTCCGGCTTCATAATTTCTTTGAGCCCCGGATATAAAAGCCAGGAATGACAGAGATATACCTGCTTCTCCTTCCAGAATTGTTCTGCCTGACGAAATGAATCCAGACAGGCATCAAGCTCCAGTTTCTCTCCCTGCGGGATATGCACGCTGATCACAGGATCCCCTTTGTGAACCGATATCTCGTCTGTCTGTATATCCCATAAAGACGGTATTCTCTCAAATTCCAGACGCCCAAGCCGAAACAGACTCATATCCAGATGTCTGCAAAACCAGTCGTACTGCGCAATCCCATATTCTCCATACGCTTTATAACAATTTTCACACCACAATGTCAGATCATAAAACGTATCCCGGTAAACCCGTCTGGAAATCCCCTGTTCACAATACCGATCATAAACCTCACAGGCCATTTTTGAAAAACAATATAAAAATACCAGCCGAAAATCTTCTCTTTTTTTCACTGCTTCATAAAACAAATTCACATCTCTGAGAAATAACTCCCGCAGCTTCTCATATTCCCCTTCTGTAATCTCCAGCTTTTCAAGCTGCCGCACAGCGTCCGGCATCAGGGATATTTCCTCCCAAAATTCCAATAATTTCATTGTGCACCTCCGTTTTTTGTTTTCCTCTGTTGATTCTATCTGTCAGCATACTTCATTCTTGTGGTATTTGCAATTCGTTTTACGTCTTCCCTTTCTCAATCAGATATCTACACAACATTTTGCACATAATCATAGAAAAATCTACTAAAAAAATTGTATAATATATATGTCCTCTATGTACACACTGCCCCAAGTCATCAATATAGAATGCAGCGAACTGGATATCCGCGGAGTTTCCCACCGTGGCTTCTTTGCCGCCATTACAGATTTGAAAAGCTATTACGAAGCGAATCTTTCCCTGCTCGATTTTAAATCCGCCTTCAGTCTGTTTGATGATAACTGGCCGATCTATACAAAAACGACAGATTCCTGTCCGACTCAATATTTTGAGACTGCAAATGTAAAAACCTCTTTCGTATCCAACGGATGCCTGATCGAAGGCACTGTGGAAAACTCTGTGATCGGACGTGGATGCATGATTAAAAAAGGTGCTGTTGTAAGGAATACCGTTCTCCTTCCGGGCGCTTATGTAGGAGAAGACGTTCATGTGGAAAATCAGGTGGTAGACAAGCGTGCAAAGCTCTTACACGCCAAAGAAATTATTGCAAATGTAGACAATCCGGGATATATCAAGAGGAATGATACCGTATAAAGTAAAGCAGGATGCTTAAGGATTTATTCCTTGTCATCCTGCCTTATTTTTTCTTTTATCAAAAAATAATCTGAATTCCATTCGGTTGTAAAATTAAATCTGCAAGTTTTTCGCTGTCCAGAGAAATATGCAGAAAATTTCTGCCGGGAACTTTTATGTGATTATCTCACTCCAAACTGATATATTGTCGTGGTGTCGTATTTTTCTCCTTTTTTCAGTACCGGTGACGGGAAGCTTTCCTCATTCGCCGCATTCGGATAATACTGTGTCTCCAGACAGAAGCCGGAGTTATCGTGGTAGATCATGTTGCGTTTTCCTCTGACTCCCTCCAGGAAGTTTCCGGTATAGAACTGCACACCCGGAAGATCCGTATATACTTTCATGGTAATTCCGGACTGCTCTCCTTCCACCTCTGCAATCTTGCGCAGTGTCTGATCCCATCCATCGATGACAAAGTTGTGATCATATCCCTTGACCAGACGCATCTGATGATAGTCGGATGCCAGCTCTTCTCCGATCACTTTTCCTTTTGTGAAATCCATCGGTGTACCTTCCACCGGCCAAATCTCTCCTGTCGGAATCGAACCGGTCTCTTTTACCGGTGTAAACGAAGATGCCTGCAGTCTTATCCAGTGACGTCTTACGCTGCCGCAGTTATGTCCATTCAGGTTAAAGTAAGTGTGGTTCGTCATATTCACGATCGTTGTCTGATCAGATTCTCCTTCATAGTGGATCTTCAACTCATTTTGATCTGTCAGGGTATAGGTCACGGTAATCGAGAAGTTCCCCGGATATCCCTGGTCTCCATCCGGGCTGTCCAGGTGGAAAGAAACACTGTCTTCCTCCTCTTTCACACAATCCCAGAGGCGGAACGCATAACTGTCCGGTCCACTGTGCAGGTTATTCTCTCCCTCATTTTTCGGAAGGTGATACTCTGTCCCATCCAGCACAAATCCTGCGCCTTCTGTCCGGTTCGCCCCTCTTCCGACTGCTGCCCCGAAGAAAGTTCCATTCTCTTCATAATCCGATACCTTGTCATATCCGAGAACGATATCTTTTCGCTCTCCCGCAAAATCCTTCATCTCCACAGATACGATCGCTGCTCCGAGACTGCTGAGCTTTACACGCATTCCCCGAATGTTGCGCAGCGTATAGGTAGTTACTTCTCTTCCGTCTTTTGTTGTTCCAAATATTGTTTTTTCGATACTCATATGCTCTCCTGTCCGGCATTTTTTATCTTCCCCAAATGCCTGTCCTGTTTACTTCATATTGTAGCTCTGTTTCGCCCGCTCCGCAAACATTTTTTCAGATATTAACCTTCCCCCAATCTATAATTTTACTGTACTCCCCAGTGCAATCTCCAAAAGTTCTGCCGCCACCTGATGATTTTTGATACGCATCAAGTTATCCCATACATCTACTTTTCCAAGAAGATTCATACCCCCATGCCATACTAATTTATTATCAATTACAGCAAATCTTTCCTCTACTTCCGCTTTTGTCACTACATTGATTCCTACTTGTTGCATCTCTTTAATTAACTCATAACATAAATCAACACTACCATATGTTATATCTTCTGGATCCGTTGTAATGACTGTTACATCCACACCCTTTTCTTGTCTTCCTTTTACCAGCAATAATAATCTGTCAATTTTATCCTGACGTATATCCGGACTGGAAATCACAACCGATTTTTCTGCTTCCACAATATCTTGTTCAAATTTTTCAGTATAATTACCAGAATCATATATCGCATTAATTATCTGCTTAGGCTGCGCTCCTCCTGCCCAAATAGAAAATCCGGTTTTCTTATAAGTTCTCAATCTTTTCCCATACATTTTATTAAAATACCGCATATGTGAATCAATGTAATCGTACACATAAACTGCTTCTTTTCCAGAATAGTCACGATTTAATCTTCCCACATACTGTTCCAGACGTCCTTCAAAGGAAACAGGTGCTGCAAGCATAAGTACATCCAGCCTTGGAAAATCGAATCCCTCCCCTATCTTCTGTCCTGTCGCAATTAGAATAAGGCTTTCCGTTCTGGGAACTTGCTTTAACCTTACTCGTATGTCAGCATTCTCCTTATCTGAATTGTCACCATACAAAAGAAATACATGATTCGCTTCATCTTTTAACATATCATATAACCATTTTGCATGCTCTTTAAATTTGGTTAATATAACCGGAGTCTGATTCTGCGCAACACATGTCTTCACATCACCTACAATCATTTCATTCCGAACCTTGCTGGCACTAATCAGACTATAAGCTTTATTAATATCATTCTTACTTTCGACTGTGTCAACTACTCTCGTATATCTTGGAACGAAATAATGTCCGATTCCCTGTTCCTGTGCTCGTTCCAAAGCGGTAAACCTATGTCTTAATGGTCCAAGCATCATATAAATAACCTTATCTAAATTGTCTCCGCGTTTTGGTGTCGCTGAAACTCCATAAACATATTTCGCATTAATTTTCTGCAATAATTTCATGGATGTCTTCGATGCCGCGTGATGACATTCGTCCACAATTACCATTCCATAAGAATCAATCAATTCATTGAACTTTCCTTTGCTATACATGGAACCAACCATTGCAACATCTATAATACCTGTTAAAGTATTTTTGCTGCCATGCAAAATGCCTATGGCACTGTCTCTCTTTTTCTTCCTTCCCGTCTTGGTTTTATACTCCGGCGGTTCTTCTTTCATGTCCAAGAATTTGTTCAACTCATCCACCCACTGATTAAGCAAATCTTTACTTTGAAGCAAAATCAATGTACTTACTTTACGCTCTGCAATCAAATAACTGCACACAACTGTTTTTCCAAATGCAGTTGCTGCACTTAACACACCGTCCGAATAAGTCAATAATTTTTCCACCGCCAGTTCCTGCTGTGTTCGTAAGTCCCCTTTAAAACCAACTCTGATTGGACGTCCTGTTTCTCTTTGGTCAGATATATCAACAGCAATCCCTGACTTATTACATTCTTCCACAATTCGCTCTCGGAGTCCCCTTGGAACCTGTATGTATCCATCAATATCTTTTCCGAGATAAACGGAACTAAAATTATAATAATTTGAATATCCCAGTCTCTTGTTTTTATAGAATTCCGGATTATCAAATGCTGCCAGACTGCGAATCTGATTTTGTATTCTTGGCATAAGATTCAGCGTGTCTATATACACACCATTACTGAGTACCAGATGCAGCTTACCGACGACATCTGTTTTCACAAATTCACACTTCTTTTTCCAAGGCTTCGGTCTGTTGCTTATATTTCCACCGCTAATCATGCCTCTCGCTTCTGCCAACTCACTCTGCCACTTTGCTATATATTTTTCAACATCTTCTACACTCAGCTTTTTTATTTTGTTAAACAAAACATCCCATTGATCCGGATATGCATTCCAATTTTCATCTACAAATGCACTATTGCCATTTTTGAGTGACTGCCCCTGCAATGGTAAAGCAATCAAATTTCCAATGCTGCTAGCTGCATCCTGTGAAGGATACATTCGATCATAATAATGAAATGATTTCAAATTAATAGACGCAGAACCCTTGTCCAATAATAGGAATCCAAAATTTCTTGCTGTAGAAGCCGGTATCGCCTTCTTAAAGAAAATCCATACATGAGCACCTTTCCCGGAACGGGAACGTTCAACCAATGGATTAATACCATTCAACTCACATATTTTTCTAAGAGCATCCACTTCTTTATGCCATTCATTGTCTGTGTTAGCAAAATCCGTTGCTTCCGCCCCTTTTTCATGATTATCAAAGTCAAACACAATAAATCTGCATGTTCCATCCGGCAACAGTGGATATACGCCGATTACGTCTGAACCATCCTCTTTGTATCCAAGCAAATGTGAAATAATTTTTTTCACATCCAGCCTTGCCCATTTGTTATTTTCACATGCATCACAAATCACCTTTTCTCCACGCTGCTTTGGGCAAAGCCTGTCATTCCATCTGCTCTCGCATTGAGGGAAATAACCACCATTCTTTCCACGCTTGGCATAGACGTCTTCTCTTCCCCAAAACATAGAGAAGAAGCGTTTCGCCATCGTCTCTGTGATAAAGGTAGGATGGACAATACGCTCTCCTTGGTCAGGGTCATATTCTTCCACATGATCCATCGTCTCTTCAAAAGGATGAACTTCATCATATGGAATATTCCCCTTTTTCAGTTTTTCTTTTAATATCCTATTTTCATATTCAAGAAGTCTGACGAGTTTTCTCAAAGACTCCACATCATATGCCTCTATATTCAAAACTGTCACCTACTTTATATCTTTCCGATTATATTTAATTGGCTTTCTTATATCGTTTTCCTTTTGTTGCCCCATCATCTACAAGCTTTTCATCCGCGATCAATGCTCGCAACAATTCTTTTGTTCTTGTTTCTTTCACCCCTAACACATTCATTAAATCACTTGCTTTGTACCATACATCAGGCTGCATAAAGGTAAGAATTTTTTCATACTGCTCTTGTCTCTTTTTCGTCGCTTTTTTTTCGTCGCTTTTTTTCGTCGCTTTTTTTTCGTCGCTTTTTTTCATCGCTTTTTTTGCAAAAGAAAGTGTCAGAACTGTCCTGTCCGGATCAAATCTTTCTTCAATCTCTGGCTCAGCAAATCCTTCATCGTTCCATACATTGAAAATATTTGGAACACCACTTCCGGCACGTTCACCTATATTAATTAAGTTAAACATCTTCATGAGTGATTTATTTCGTGGATCAGATTCTCCACCCAAACGCATCTGCTTCTTACCCGTCCGGACATAGCCAGGATTTGCAAAGATAATTTTATCCGCCTCTTTCCTAATTACCACACCACGAACGCCATGATAGTCCGCATTAATCAAACAATTTGCTAAAGCCTCACGGAGTGCTTTATGAACCGGTGTATCATCCACACGTTCTCCTCCGACCATTTTAAACGGTACTTTGATATCCTTGATTATCTTATTATAGACTCTGAAATAAAAGTCACAAACATTGCCAGACCACTCACCAGAACTGGATTGTAACCTGTCAGTCCACCGAATTGCAGAATCCATTTCCTCTCTATAATCTAAGAAGTACTCAGGAAAATGCC
>ERZ773183.790-NODE-790-length-33191-cov-3.018288_pt1 | contig 33191 bp, 24 predicted proteins | sample MGYA00580532_ERZ773183 | MGnify/ENA primary metagenome ERZ773183 (study PRJEB29015, sample SAMEA2737791) | human gut metagenome | biome: human gut; feature: human-associated habitat; material: faeces | place: China | collected 2012 ...
TTTATGTGATGCCATACCATCCGCGCATTGTCGGCCTGGCAGCAAGAGCTACCGGGTTTTTATATCAGTGGACGGACTGCCCGTCCTTTACCGGTTATCGGACCAGAAATCCGGAAGCGGTAAGACTGGAGCTTGCGGCCGTTTATGCCGCTTTACAGGAGCAGAATCTGGCCTGCCATATTCCTCAAAGCGGACTTGATGAAGTGGGACAGCATATAGCCATGCCTGTCGATGTGCTGGATGCAAAAGGCGGAACGCCATTGGAACTGGCCTGTCTCTATGCCAGCTGTCTGGAGGCTGTGGGGCTGCATCCGCTGCTGATATTCATGAAAAGTCATGTATTAGCCGGCTGCTGGCTGGAGGATGAAAGTTTTTCGGTTTGTGAAACAGATGAAATAACTGCGCTGACAAAGCGGATGGCGGAGGGGATTACTGATATTACCGTAGTGGAGTGCCTGGACTTTACGGCAGGGAGACTGGCGGATTTTGAACAGGCTCAGAAGCACGGAAAGGACTGGTTCAGTGACCCGGATAATTTCCTGTGTGCAATAGATGTGGCGCAATGCCGCCGAAGCGGGATTCAGCCGCTGCCGGAACGGATCAGGGAAGACGGCAGAATCCGGCTGGCAGAATATGAGCCGCAGCCGGAACAGCTGCTCCTTCAAAAGCCAGTACAGACCGGTTTTGCGGAAAATATGCCGGAGGAGGCAGCAGGCCCGGTGAGCAGGCAGAAGGTATGGGAACGTCAGCTTCTGGACCTGAGCCTGCGCAATACCCTGCTTAATTTCCGTATGACACGCAGCACCCTGCAGCTTCTCACCGCGGATTTGTATGAATTGGAGGATTCGCTGGCGAAAGAGAAGGAATTCCTTATCAGTGAACGTCCGGAGGGGCTTCCGTCACGGCTTTTTTCTTCCTGGGTGTTACCTATAGAAACAGAGCAGGATTTAGTAAAGGCTATTGCGTCGGCGGAATTGGATGCCGGGAGAATTCGGACCTTTCTCCCGCCGCAGGAATTGAAAGAAAATCTGAAAATCCTGTACCGGAATGCCAGAAAAAGTATGGAGGAGAACGGAGCCAATACCCTGTATATAGCGCTCGGATTCCTTCGGTGGTATGAGTCGGAGGTAAGTGAAAGGCCCAGATATGCTCCTCTAATCTTAGTTCCTGTAGAACTGAGCCGGAAGGCGCGTACCGGTGGATATGTTGTCCGCATGCGTCAGGAGGAAGCCCGGGTGAATATAACTCTGCTGGAAATGCTCCGGCAGTTTTACGGAATTAGCATACCGGGAATGGATCCTTTGCCGGAGGACGACAATGGCATTGATCTTGCTTTGGTTTTCCGTACCGTGCGCCGCAGTGTTATGGAGAAGAGTCGTTGGGATGTGGAAGAAATCGCCTTTCTGGGTCTGTTTTCTTTCAGCCGGTTTATTATGTGGAACGATATTCACAGCCGTTCCCGGGAACTTATGCGGAATAAGGTGGTAAAAAGCCTTCTCGACGGGCAAATGGAATGGGAGACCCGCGAAGATATTGTTTCTGAGGAAGAGCTGGATGAACGGATAGCGCCGGAGGAGGCGGCAGTGCCCTTAAGCGCCGATTCTTCTCAGCTAGCGGCAATTGCGGCTGCGGCCGGGGGAAAAAGCTTTGTTCTGCACGGGCCGCCTGGGACGGGAAAATCCCAGACTATTGCAAATATGATTGCCAATGCCCTCGGCCAGGGAAAAACCGTGTTATTTGTCGCGGAGAAAATGGCAGCGCTTACGGTAGTTCAGCGCCGCCTGGAAGCTATCGGCTTGGATCCCTTCTGCCTGGAGCTGCATTCCAACAAGGCAAATAAACGTTCCGTTTTGGAAAAGCTGGAGCGCACTTTGGAGCTTGGAAGGATTAAACATCCGGAGGAATATCTGCGGACGGCAAAGCAGCTGGGCGATCTGCGCCGAAAACTGAATGAGCCGGTAAAAGCGCTTCATAAAAAACGCTTTCTGGGAATTTCCCTGTATGAGGCGGTCTGCCGGTATGAGGAAAGAAAAAATGCCGACAGGGGTCTTGTTTTCCCTTCCTTCCTGCTTTCAGAGGGAAGAAAGGAAGATATACAGGAATGGAGAGAAGCTGTTATACGGTATGCGGCGGCTGCCGGAGAGATCGGGGATATCAGGAAAACTCCCTTTTTAAGTTACCAGGGACGTTCTTATTCACAGGAGTTAAAGGACTTTCTGCGGCAGGATTTGGAGGAAGCAGGCCGGCAGCTGTCCCGGCTGAGAGAGGCATTACATAGATTCGCCGCCGGTTATGGTTTTTCTGATACTCTGAACAGAAAAGAGCTTGAGACGGCAGCAGTCCTGTCTGAAGTGATTGCGGAGGAAGGAATGCTCCTGGGAAAAATAATTGACTTGGGAGATATAAGCGAAGTCTGTTCGCAGACTGCCCGGCTGCTGGAGCTGGGAAAAGAATTAAATAAGCAGCAAGTACAGCTTTTTCAACGTTTTAAACCTGCCATACGGGATATTGACGGAAAAGAACTGTTCCGCCAATGGGAAAGCGCGAACAGCAGCAGGTTTCTTTCCCGGATATTCCAGTGCGGCAGGCTGAAAAAGCAATTAAAAAAGTATGCCCTGCATCCCGAAGAAATAAGAAAGGAAACGATGGAGTCCGACTGTATTCTTTTGAATCAGTTCAGCAGCTGCAGAGAAGCTTTGGCGGCTGTACCGGAGAAGCTGTACGGCCTGTTTCCTGAGATATGGGCCGGGGAGATTACGGACTGGGATAAGCTTGAAAGATCCCTGTCACGAACATTCCGGCTCCGGGAGGCGCTTGACGGACTGGAGAAGAAAGCAGACAGGGATCAGATTCAAAAAATCGTTCAGGAAAGCAGGGAAAGCTTTTCCACAGATGCAGAGTCATTTCAACAGGAATGGAAGCGGATTACGGACTTACTGGACAGGCTGCGGCAGGAGTATGGAATCCTGACCGATGAGACAGAACTGACAGGCTGCTGTGATGGTGGTAAAGATTGGCTGAAACAGCTGGAACAACAGTTTTCCGGGCTTAAGGATGGAATGAACGGCCTGCGTGACTGGGTTTTGTTCCTGCAGGCCGAAGATGAACTGCTGTCCCGGGGATTATCCTGTGTGCGGGATGCTTTCCGGGAAGGAGGGGTGGCTTCTGAAGAGTTGGAAATGGCCTGGGAATGCAGCATGTACCAGGCCTGCATACGGGATGGGATAAATGAGGAGCCGGCGCTGGCCTGTTTTCAGGGAGCCGCACAGGAAGCCCTGATACGGCAGTTCAGGGATATGACTGAAAATTTCAGACAGCTGACAATACAGGAGCTTGCGGCAAAGCTGTCCTCCTCCATACCGATACCCGGAATTCAGAGTGCCGACTCTTCGGAGCTGGGGATTCTGCAGAAGGCGATCCGCAGTAAGGGAAGGATGCTTTCCATACGGAAACTGTTCGATCGGGCTCCCATGCTTCTTCGCAGGCTCTGTCCCTGTATGCTGATGAGTCCTATTTCAGTGGCTCAGTATCTGGATCCATCCTGGCCCCAGTTCGATCTTGTGATTTTTGACGAAGCATCCCAGCTTCCTACCAGTGAAGCGGTGGGAGCCATAGCCAGAGGGAAAAATTGTGTGGTGGCGGGAGATCCCAAACAGCTGCCGCCCACCAGCTTTTTTGCCTCAGGCCGGACCGATGATGAGGAACAGGAGCTTGAGGATGGAGAAAGTCTGCTGGAGGACTGTCTCGCGCTGTCCATGCCGGAGCAATATCTTCAGTGGCATTACCGTTCCGGTCATGAAAGCCTCATCGCATACAGCAACAGGAGGTATTATGAGAACAGGCTGTATACCTTCCCTTCTCCTGATGATAGGATATCCCGGGTGAAATTTGTGCTGACAAAAGGATATTATGATAAAGGAAGGACAAAACAGAATCGGGCCGAGGCGGAAGCCATAGCAGCGGAAATACTGCGCCGTCTGCGGACGAATCCCCAGGATAGCATTGGCGTTGTCACCTTCAGCAGCGCACAGCAGAACCTGATCGAGGATCTAATGGAGGAAGCCTTTAGCCGGGATACAGAGCTGGAGGTAAGAAATGCAGCCCTTCCTGAGCCGGTTTTTATAAAAAATCTGGAAAATGTACAGGGAGACGAGCGTGATGTCATTTTATTTTCCGTTGGATATGGGCCGGATAAGAATGGAAAGGTTTCCATGAATTTCGGGCCGCTTAATAAGGAAGGAGGATGGAGGCGTCTGAATGTGGCAATAACCAGGGCGAGGAAAGAAATGGTGGTATATTCCGCGATTCTGCCCGAACAGATTGCTCTGTCCAGAACCCGTTCCGAAGGGGTGGCCGGACTTAAGGGATTTCTGGAATATGCCCGGAAAGGTACACAGGCCCTGCCCCGGCGGCTGGGAGAAAAAGAGGAGAGAGACCGAATACTGGCCCGTGAGATTGCAGGGGCCCTTGAAGAATGGGGATATAAAGCCTGCTGCGGTGTGGGCTGTTCCTCCTACCAGATTGATGTCGCCGTGTTTTCGGATAAGGAACCGGATTCCTATATCCTGGGAATTCTCCTGGATGGGGAAAACGACAGGGAAACCAAAACAGCCGGAGACAGATATCTTCTGCAGCCCGGAATACTGGAAGGACTGGGATGGAATATTATCCGCGTATGGACCATGGAATGGCTGGAAGCTCCGGAAAAGGAACGGGATCGTATCTGCCGCTGTCTGGAGAAAATCAATATGGGAATCGAAACGGATAATATCAAAGAAAAATCAGGCCTGACTCCTGATTGGGAAAGTATAAAAGAAAGGAAACACCTTCATCCGTACCGCCGTGCATATCGGGAAGCAGCTCTGGAAAAACAGGGAAGCCCGGAAGCGTTCTATCGTACAGAAAACCGGGAGGCAATCTGCAGGGTAATTCTGAAACTTCTGAAAGCGGAAGCTCCCATCAGCTGGGGAATGTTAAAAAAGAAGATATTATCCCTCTGGTCTATTTCCCGTTCCGGAAATCAGGTGGAGCAGATTCTGGAGGAGACCTGCGGCAGTCTTCCGCTTCCTGTGACTTATGGAGGAAAAACGAAATTTTTATGGAACCCCGGACAAGATCCGGAGGTTTATGCTGTCTATCGGACGGGAGAGAGGGAGAAAAGGCCGATAGAAGATATCTGTCCTCAGGAAATTGCCAACGCAGTCCGGGAGGTGCTGGAGGAACAAATCAGTCTTTCCTATTCCGATTTTATAAGAGAAACTGCCGGAAAATTTGGCTATAGCAGAGCCGGTACAGTAATAGAAGCCTCTGTTGCCCGGGGACTTGCCCTGGCAGAGGAGAAAGGCCGGGCAGAAACGGAGGACGGAGAAAAGAAAAAGAGAGTGCGGCTGAAGGCCTGAGTGCGGAGAGAGCTTCTTCCGGAGAAAGTAAGTCCTCCGTAAGAAGCTCTCCTGAGACAGTTGTCAGTCCGCCTTTTCTTTTTTCATAACCAGGTTGTAATCCGAATCATAATACAGTCCGAGATCATTACAGATCCGTACATTAATTTGCATCAAAGCGTCATGATATTTTTGGTAAGCAGGAGACAGACGGATCATATTCGGAATAAAAATATCATTGTATCCGCAGTCCTGAAGCCTTTTCATAAAATGACGCTGGGAAATATAGACGGGGTGGTATTTATAGAAAAGGCTGTTTTTCATTTTTACATTTTGCCTGGTCTTATCCCGCAATTTCCGGTATTCCTCCTCGGAAGGGGAAGTATACAGGCGCAGCTGTTCCTCCATCTGCGCGGCGGCCTGTTTTATGTCAGGTTTGGGAAGACGGTACATCAGATAGCTGCCAAGCCTCATAAAAAGCGGGATGCGGATTTTAACATTATCCCAGAAGTCCAGAATATTCTGATAAGCTTCCTGCTGTTCAGGAGTGGTAATCGTGATCTGCAGGTAGGGCAGAAAATGGTTCATGAAAAAGTAACCAAAAAATCCGGGGAGCATTTCCTGCATGGCATCGCCGATACAGCGATAATCTACAGCCTGGCAAAGGGCGTCTACATTTTTATCCGATATGAATCTCTGCAGTGCTTCCAGTTCTTTCTGATTTTCCCGGAAAAGATTTTTTTTCTCTTCATAAATACGATCCAGCAGCGCCTTATTTGTTCCGGCCAGCAGATCCCGGATATCGGAGATACTGATTCCCAGCTTCCGATACGCAGATATTTCTTTTAAGATCTGTACATCCTCCGGCGTATAATTCCTGTACCCGTTGGGGTCTTTTTTTATATGGAGAAGTCCCTGCTCCTCATAATATTTGACGGCCCGCTTACTCAGTCCGGCCTGTTCTGCCGCTTCATTGATTTTCATAGAAGAACCTCCCTTCTGATAGAATTGTAAACCGGTACGCCGCGTTCAGGTCAAGAAAAATTTTCCGAAAGGGAAGAAAAATATTTATTTTTGCAGAAAGGATTGACGAAACATGGCAGCAGGCGGTAATATATAATAAATGAATGGTTCATTCACAAGGAGGCGCTATGGAAAACGAAAGAATCAAGGCAATACATGATGCGGCGGTCCACCTGTTCTTGCAGCAGGGCTATGCCAGGACGCAGATCAGTCATATTGCAAGAGAAGTAGGGGTTTCCGTGGGAACAATTTACCATGACTTTGCGGGAAAACAGGAAATCATGCATTTTGTTTTGAAATGCACCATTTCTCCCGGTTATCTGGAAAAGGATTTTGAGCGGCCTGTGACGGATGATTTATTCCGGGGGCTGGAGGAAGAGATCATGCAGGTATTCCGGAAATCTGCGGAGAACTTTTCCGGACGGCTTAAACAGGGGAAGGAGGCGTATGATTTTCCCTCCCTCATATCTGATGCTTTCGATATGCTGGCGCAATATGCTGTGGGATGTCTGTTTATTGAGAAGAATCAGTTCGATTTCCCTGTGCTGGCCCGGAATTATCGTGAGTACCGGGAGCATTTTTTCGCGGCAATGACCGGCTACCTGTCTTTATTTATGGGTAAGGGGATGATAAGGCCGTTGAAAAACAAGGAGCTTACCACGGCTCTGATCGTGGAGCAGCTGGCCTGGTGGGCCATGGATATGCGGTACAATTCTTTCGAGGAGCATCATATATCCTGGAGGAGGCCAAAGAGGTATGCATGGATAACCTGGTTCACGCTTATATGCAGGTTTAAGAAAATTATCAGGGCAGATTCCGCCCTTTTAATTTTGCCTGGTAAGTGAATGAATGATTCATTCATATGAAACATATAATTTTATTTTTCAGGAGCGCTGCGGCGCAGACAGGAGCGGTAATGAATAAAAAACTGAAAAAAATAGCAGGCGGATGTATTTTATGGTTCACCGGATTTACTCTTGCAGGCTGTTTTAGCCCGGGTGGGGAACGGATAGTCAATGAAATGGTGTTTGATCTCAATAATATCTCTGATTTGGAAATAGCATATGACGAAGAAAATATCACCTTCTGCGACGGCCGCAGCGAAAAACTGGTAATCAGGGAGTACATGACCGACGACAATCGCCGTTATTATGCGAATACTGAAATACAGGGGAAACGGCTGCACATCAGTGAAGGGGGAAGGCCTCTTTTTAAGGATGGCTTTTCCTGTCGGGTAGAGGTATTCCTGCCTGCTTCCTATAATCGGGATCTGACAGTGATTACCACCAGCGGAGTGATTGATATGACACAGGCGGATCTGATGCTGGATTCCTTACGGGCGGAGACTACTTCCGGTGAAATCCGTCTGGAACAGGTAAAGGTAGCCTGCCTGGAGCTGGAAACCACCAGAGGGATCCTGGATTTAGGAACCCTTCTGGCCGATCAAATCACGATACACAGCACGGAAGGAAGGGTGAATATATCCCGCATGGAAGGGAATGTAAACTATACCTCCACACATGGAAGCCTGATGGTAGATGCTGCTGTGGGAGCCGGTATTTATCAGACTTCGAATGACGGACTGCTGCAGCTTAGATATGAAAAAGCGGATGGTGATCTGCAGTTTTATAACAAAAATGGAGATATCCTGCTCACACTTCCCTCATCGCTCGCTTTTGAGCTGGAGGCGGTGAGCAGGAACGGTTCGGTATCTGCAGATTTCGGAAAGGATGAAAAGGAGGAGAAGGGATGGGTAAAAGGGAAGAATGGAAGTGCTCCCTATGTGAAGATCAGTCTGGAATCCAGAAACGGGAAGCTGGAAATAAAAAAAGAGTGAGGGGACAGGAGCTGGACAGACTGCAGTCGCTGCGGGATGGAAAAGTAATCTGCCCTGTTATAAACTGCCATCTGCAGCTGGAGGGCAGCTTCGATCGGAAAAGGCTGGCCCGGGCGGTAGAACAGACACGAAGCTATGTGCCGGAGCTTTTTTATTCCTATGACAAAAGAAGAGGCTGCTTTACAGAGAATCATTCGGAAAAATTCCGTGTCCTGTACCCCATAGAAAATAATCTGCCGCGAATCGCCGGAAGAGGATGGGATCCCACGACGGGCCCGCAGCTTCGGATAGGGTACAGGCAGGAGGGAAAAATGACATCTCTTGTAATCGGAATGACACATTTCATCAGTGATGCAAAAGGGCTTCTTACATATATTTCTCTTCTTACCGCCCTTTATAATGGGGAAACACCGCCCTTTAAACCGGGAAATACACGTTCCATAGCCTCCATGGTACATAAAACACGGGTTGGTCCAAGTACCTGTCAGGAAAAACAGGTGGTAAGACAGAATAAAAACTCCGGCCTGCCCGGGAAGAATGGCGGCGGCCTGTTCTGCCTGAATATGGAGATGTCCTCACCGCAGATGGAACAATTATCCCATAAGGCACATGAATACGGAGCGACTATGAACGAAGTATTCCTGGCGGCATACGCTCGGGTAATCACCCGCCTACATGGCATGGACACGGTTCTCATACCATGTCCCGCTGATCTGAGACGCTTCGGAAATTTTGCTCATGTTCTTACCGTAGCCAACATGACGGGATTATACCGGGTTGCGGTTGAAGTCAGGAAGGAGCACCGCTTCACAGATACCCTGCAGCAGCTCCATTTGGAAATGCTCACGCAGAAAAAAAGAAGACGCTGCTTCGCCGGCCTTTCCCTGCTGCAGCGGCTGGGAGGCCGGATTCCGCCGGCCCTTTTGAAATATCCGGTAAGGACAGGATACCCGTCGGTACCTTTTTCTTACAGCAACATAGGTGTGATAGACAGTGAAGGGGTACATTTCCGCGGATGCCGTACCAGAAAATGTTTTCTTACCGGTGCATACCGCAAAGCGCCCGATTTTCAGCTTACGGTAAGTACCTATCAGAATACAGCCACCCTGAACACTGTCCTATGCGGAAATGACGTAAGACGCCGGAATGCGGCACGCGTCCTATCCCTGGTGAGAAGGGAATTATTGGATTGGATCCGGGAGGCAGAGAAGTAAAAGGAATACATATACATGGCCGCTATTTTACGTTTACAGGAATCCAAATCTCACTGTAATAATCAGGAGAAGAGGTATCACAAGGAGTATACATTTCGATATTCAGCCCAAGGGCGATTTCATACCGGGTATTACCGGGAAGCCATTCATTGAAAATCCGCGTATTCGTGGCCTGGAATGCACCGGGAAGGGGACCCGTGCAGCTGAATTTCACCCAGGTACAGGCAGGAATTTCCATTACCTTCATGCCTTCCGGTACCACATCCCCCTCATAATCCCCTGCGATGAGATACCGGAAGCTTATCGGATCCTCTTCCTCTGTAACACAGATGCCGTATTTACCTAAATTTCTGCTCCCACCCAGTTGAGAACAGCAAATCCCCCTTTCCTTTTGACAGAACCATGCCCAGTAGGGAGGAATTTCATCATAGGCGGTGTCATAAAGAAAGGTACGCTCCAACCCGATAACTGGAAAGGAATCCATCTGTTCCAGGGTAAAATGCAGTTGGCTCCCGCCTTCAACTGAAATCTTAATCAGAAGGGGAAGAAAAACATGAAGTCTGTGAGGCTGTTTCTTCAGCTGGACCGGCGCCAGCCCATGAAAGCGGCTGAAGGCTTTGGTAAAGCTTTCAGGAGTTTCGTATCTGTATTTATAAGCAAGGTCAATCACCTTATCGTTTCCTGTCAGGATATCCAGGGCTGCGAGATACAGGCGTCTGTTACGCAGATAAGTTCCAACTGTCATTCCGGTAATGATTTTAAAGCCCTTCTGAAAATAAAAAGAGGAGATACTCACCTGCCGCGCAATATCATCCGGAGTGATATCCTCCAGCAGATGATCTTCCATATAATTGATGGACTCCTTCATTGCTTCCAGCCATTCCATTTCCCATTCTCCCTGCAGTATATGTCTTATTTTCCGCCAAATGTTATATAAACCACGCTGATGCGGAGGAACTCTTATAAGATATAATAACATAAATGAACGCGGAAGGGAGAACATAAATGGAAAGCTGTTTTAGTGGAGAATTCAGAAAACTTGTATTATAATAAAGCTGCAAAGATAAAAACACAGAGCATGTCTGAGACATGCGGAGCCGGTTGGTAGTCCGGCCGGAAGCAGCAAGCCTGCTTCTAAGTAGCCCTCCTCCTTGGTCGTCCGTTCTTTGTTCATAAAATTAAAGGAGGATTCTTTTATGGACAGATCGACGGAGTTGGTGAGGCAGACGGCAGTGTTTCGGGTATTTTTCGAGGAACCCTTCTGGGTAGGCGTTTTTGAGCGCATCCGGGAGGGAAGGGTATCGGTTTCCAAGGTGACGTTTGGTGCGGAACCGAAGGATTATGAGGTGCTTGCATTCCTTCTGGAAAATTATGATAAGCTGCGGTTTGGCCCGTCAGTGGAGACTGTGGTAAAGGAAACGGGATCCAATCCCAAACGGATGCAGCGGATGGCCCAAAGGGAGCTTCGGGAGCCGGGCATCGGGACAAAATCCCAGCAGGCATTAAAACTGCAGCAGGAGCTTATGAAAACGGAGCGCCGTGTCTATAGCCGGGTGCAGAAGGAGGCTGAAAAGAAACGGCGGTTTGAGCAGAAGCAGCAGAAAAGAAAAGAGAAACACAGGGGCCGTTAAGGTCTCTGTGTTTTTTTGGAATAAGGTTTGTTCAGAAAATACGGCTGAGCTGTAACTCAATTGCTGCGGGGAAAGAAAAACTACTTGACTTAGTAGTAAAAATATACTAATATACAGTTAGTAGTAAATAAATACTAACAATCCAATTCCAACAAAGGAGGGAAACCATGACTTCATCTGAGCAGGAATTCCTGAACAATTACCATCCGGAGGATTATGAAAAACCATCGGTTGCCGTAGATTTACTGGTATTTACCATAGAAGAAGCCACACTGAAGCTGGTCATGATAAGGAGAGAAGAGATGCCCTTTCAAAACAAGCTGGCTCTGCCGGGTGTGTTTGTTAATATCCGGGAGTCTCTGGAGGAAGCGGCATACAGGGGAATCGAAGAGGAAACAGGACTGACAGATATTTATTTGGAGCAGCTGTATACCTGGGGGGATCCGGAGCGTGACCCGAGAATGCGGATTATATCGGTTTCCTATATGGCGCTTGTGCCCATACATAAAATTCATCTGATTAAGGGAAAAAGGACAACGCAGGTGAGTCTGTATCCTGTGGAAGAGCTGCTTGCAGAAGAGACGGAAATAGCCTTCGACCATAAAAAGATGATCGCCTGTGCAAGGGAACGGATAAAAAATAAAACGGAATATACGGATGTGGCCTTCGCCTTTCTGCCGGAAGAATTCACCCTTCCCCAGCTTCAGCGGATTTATGAAATCCTGCTGGGAAAAGAATTATATAAGGCCAATTTCCGCAAAAAGATAAAGGATCTGGTGGAGGAGACGGAACATTATACAACCGGGGTTTCCCACAGGCCCAGCCAGTATTACAGACGGAAGGGGAACGGAGAGGAGGTCGGAAAAAATGAGCAGATGGAAAGCATTTCTGAAAGCGGAAACCGCTGACTGGAAAAAATGGGAGGCTGCCTGGCTGTTTTTGGCAGCAGGAATCATTGTCCTTCTTTCTCTGTATTGGGGAGATGATGCAAGAGGAATCACAGCCGCCGTAACAGGAGTAATCTGTGTTATCCTTACCGGAAAGGGCAAGATGAGCTGTTACCTGTTCGGGCTGGTGAATACGATTCTGTATGCCTGGATAGCATGGGATGCCCGATATTTGGGAGAGGTCATGCTGAATGTGGTTTATTATGTCCCCATTCAGTTCGCCGGCTGGTTTATGTGGAAAAAGCACAGGAATCAGGAAACCGGGGAGGTGGTCAAAACAAGGCTTTCCCTGAAGGGAGATCTGGCGGCTGCCGGAATCGCCGCTGCCTCCATTTACGGCTATGGCCTGATTTTGAAAGCATTGGGAGGGAACCTGCCCTTCACGGACAGTCTGTCCACCTGTCTGAGTGTGCTGGCTATGCTGTTCAGCGTAAAGCGTCTGATGGAGCAGTGGATACTCTGGATTGTGGTGGATGTGGTAACCGTATATATGTGGGCGGTGGATTATGCGAACGGGGGAACGGATATCGCTACGCTCCTTATGTGGTCCGTTTATCTGTTGAATGCCGTAATTATGCTTCATAAATGGTATGTGGAAAGCAGGAGGGCGGAACAGAAATGAAATATAAAACAGGGATGTTCGGGGGTTCCTTTGATCCCCTTCATACAGGGCATATACACGATATCATAAGGGCGGCTTCCCTGTGTGAGGAGCTTTATGTGATGATCAGTTGGTGTGAGGGGCGGGAGTCCACCTCAAAGGAGCTTCGTTATCGCTGGCTTCATAACAGCTGCCGCCATCTGCCTAATGTGAAGCTGCGGCTTGTGGAAGATAAAGCCGTGGATAAGGAAGCCTATAATACAGATTATTTCTGGGAAAAAGGGGCGGCAGATATCAAAGGCATCATAGGAAAGCCCATAGATGCCGTATTCTGCGGTACTGATTATCTGGGTACCAACCGGTTTGAAAGCCTGTACTGCCCGGAAAGTGAAATTATTTATTTTGACAGGCAGGAGGTCCCTGTCAGCTCCACGGATATCCGGAAATGGGCATTTGATAACTGGGACTATATTCCCGCAGTCTGCAGGCCCTATTATGCAGGAAAGGTTCTGGTAGTGGGCGGGGAGAGCACCGGAAAATCGACCCTTGTAAAAAATCTGGCTCTTGCCTATAACACCTGCTGTGTGGAAGAAGTGGGACGGGATGTCACTGATTTTGCAGGAGGAGAGGAATGGATGATTGCGGAGGACTTTCACCAGATCCTGCTCCGCCATAAGGTGAAGGAGCTGGATGCCCTAAAAGCCTGCAGCAGAGTATTGTTTGTGGACACGGATGCCCTTACCACCAGGTTTTATTCCCGGTTCCTGTTATGCGGGGAAGAGGAAATCCGCCAATGCGAGGCACTGGCGGATGCGATAACAGCCTTAAACAGCTATGACCTGATTCTGTTTCTGGAGCCCACCGTCGAGTTTGTCCAGGACGGCACCAGAAATGAGAGGATCGCCGCTGACAGAGAGAAATACAGCAGACAGATAAAAGAACTTTTTGAACAGAAAGGCCTTTCTTATGTTTCTCTGGCGGGAGATTATCTGGAGCGCTTTAACCGGGCAAAACTCCTGATTAAGGAAAAGCTGGGGCTTGACACCAGATGGTGATTCACCCCCGCTCCGGCATATGAAAGCCCTCCAGGGCCTGATTCAGGAAATCGTTGAAGGGTTTCATCAGCAGAAAAACGGCAGCCGCGTTTTGGGCAAAGAGTTCCGCATGCTCCAGCTCTTCATCGGAAACCGGATATTCGATTGCCCAGCTTTTATGCTTCAGGTATTCACTGACGGAAAGCGCCGCATCATATTCCCTGGGGACATTCTTCAACTTTTCCCCGACCAGAACAAATTTTTCTGCAAAGGCTGGTTCCCGGAGGAGCGCTTCCCATTGCGCCCCGTGGGAAACGATATGATTTCGTATCATGGAGGTGGCATCCTTAAACTGGGATGCAAAAAGCCCACCTCCGAGAAAACTGTTTCCCGGTTCAAGGTGGATATAGAAGCCTACCGGAATTGGGAGCCGTCCTGCCGGGGACAGATGCGCTCTCAGGGAGGCATGGTAAGGGGATTTGTCATGGCTGAAACGGGTATCCCGGGTATACCGCATGATAAAATCTTTCACATCATGTCCCCCCGACATGGGGCAGCCGGCGGCGGAAAGCTCGGAAAGAATCCGGCATAAAAGCTTTTCAAAGTCGGCATTGGCTTCCTTCTGCCAGCTCTTGTTGGCGCTCATCCATTCCTTTGTATTATTTTCCTTCAGAGCGTTCAGAAAGGCCAGCATACAATTATCATTCATATCACATTTTTTCTCCTTATGCGTTCATAATATAGCTGCATCTGTCGGAACTGAGAAAATCAGAAAGGAATTTTCTGGCCTCGGCAGTGGCGCGGAAGGTGGGGAGGGAAGAAAAAAGCAGGGAAAGGTCATCGATTTCTTCCATGTGCTTAACAAATTCATCCGCGTCCGGATTGGGAACCGCCAGCGGCGAATATTCCACAGCTTCCGGATGGATGCGGTGTGTGGCGGCTGCGTAGGGGATTCTTCTTTTGCAGGCGCATTTTCCGCCGGTCAGTCCGCAGTATTCTTTCAGGAAAGCGGACATTTTCTTCCTGGCCCTGGACAGCTTCTGACGGTAATTTTCAGGCGTCATATCCAGAATGTCACCGGCGATCCGGCTGTCGGCCTGAAACATGGTTCCCAGAATAAAGATGCAGCGGCTTTCCGGATCCAGACATTGAAGCATGACATTGGTACAGGAGAGCTTCAGCTCCTGTTCCAGAAGGTTATGATCCAGTTCCGGGGAAAGAGCGGGTATTTCCTTCTCCTTTCCGCTGTCTATGTCCGCTCCATAATATTCGAAGCTTAAAGGATGGTTGGCAAACATATGCTTTTTGTAATCCTTCAGATGATTGACGGCAATGCGGAAAACCCAGGTGGTAAAGGCGCTTTCCCCACGGAATGAGGAAAGATGTGTCATAACCTTTAAAAGGATTTCCTGTGTGGCGTCCTCTGCATCGGGTATGCTTCCCAGCATACGCAGGGAAAGATGGAATACGGGATCCTGTATGCCCGTAAGCAGTTCCTCCAGGGCCTTACGATCCCCGGAAACTGCCTTTTCCACAGCATCGGGGGTTATTTCAGTGCGATTGTTATTCATAGAATTCTTCCTCCTTTATACAGTTAGACTGCGGAAAACATACTTTGTGACAAAAAATATTTATATATCCTTATTAATTGTTCTTCTGACGGAGTGGATCGCCGGTTTAAAATATTTCGGCCAGAAATGTATGGCGTCTGGATTAGCCGTTTCAAAACTCACATGAAGATAGGATTTATGCTTTTCCCTGCAGATGGTGAATACTTTTTCCAGCAAAGCGGTACCGATGCCTCTTCCGCGATAGTCGGAATGTATGAACGCACCTATAAATTTTATGGAAGAACTGTCAGCAGCAGTTAAATGTTCAAAATGATATCCCGGATCCATGGAAAAACTCATTACTCCGATAATTCTGCCTTTATCACGGACGGTCAGAATATAACCTTCTTTCAGAAATTCCGTGATTTCGGCTGCTGAATATTCATTCCTCTTTAAGAAGACAGGGCTTGCCGCATAATAGTCATTTGAAAGGTTAGCGAATGCAAGCAGTTCATCAACATCCTTTATTCCGGAGGAGGATATCTCATAATCGCATGTAACGGATAAGTTCAGCGCACCGGTCGATTGACATGCATCGATGACATAGGAGCCGAAGCCAATATCATATAATTTTTCTCTGAGGGGGTGATTATCAGAATAAGTCATCCATAAATGGTTAAATCGCTTATCATCCACCCATTTCTGAGCGGCATGGTAATACATTTCCTCATATATTCTGATATCATCATGTGACGAAGCAGCGTGGGCAGCAGTTGGTAGGAATGCAGTCCTTTCCCTATGAAAATCAAAATACATCCATGCCATATACCCGATGATATCGCTGTCACGTTTTATTATTATGGCATTCTTTTTTTCTGTTTGCTCTTTGAGATATGCATTTATAACCGGCAGACCTCCGGCAGTAAAATCCGGGAATGAATTACTGTAACAATACCTGACAAACTGCTCTTTCCATAAATTAACGGCATCCGGAATATGTTCTGCTTTCATAGGAACTATTCTTATCATTTTTTCTCCTGTCTGCACACTTTTGTGTGCTCGTTATTAAAATGACATCCAATTCAGGAATGCTGAAAGCGCTTTCTTTTCTATTACACTTCCTGTCTGTTTTTTGTCTGAAGATTTCATGTAGTTAATCAATAAAAACCATACCATACATGTGATTTTATTACAATGCTGTTTCATTGACCTTGCAAGTACATATACCTTTTCGACAGGTGATATTTCAGGAAATGCGGATAAATGGGAGAGCAGGAAAGGAATATGGATAGGATAGAAGCTGTATTCCTGCTAGACACGATATGGGAATACTCATGTAAAAAAGAAAATTTAGGATCATTCCAGTATTTAATTTTAGAAAATCTTATGCTATACTGTGTGTAAACGCTTACATTAAAAGGGGAATGATATGGGACTGATAACATTAACAGAAAAACTGAGGAAACCGGATCGGGAATATACAGCCTTTCCCTTCTGGTTCTTCAACGGCGATTTTACAGATGAGGAGATCATACGTCAAATCCGGGATTTCAGGGATAAGGGGATTTATGGATTTGTCCTGCATCCCAGAATGGGAATCCCGGAAAGCATTCCTTACCTGTCCGATGCTTTTATGCATTATGTGAAGACTGCGGTGGAAACAGCCCACGAAGAAGGGATGCAGGTCGTGCTGTATGATGAAGGCATGTATCCTTCCGGCTCCGCTCATGGCATGATTGCGGCTGCCGATCCGGCCTTGGCATCCGTCGGCCTTACACTGGAAGATGACTGGGACGAGAACGATCACGTCGGTGAGGAGAGGGTGGTTGCCCGGCTGGCAAATGGAAAATTTCTGGTATGCAGGCATAACCAGGGTACGATACGGGGCATTCATTTCGGGGAGGACGACGGGGAGCCGGGGGCGCCTTTAAGTGCAGATATTCTGAATCCGAAGGCGGTGGATTTGTTCCTGAAGTTCACACATGAACGCTATTATGAGGTCCTGAAGGAATATTTCGGCTCTACAATAATCGGCTTTTTTACCGATGAACCCAGTATTCTTGGCAGAAACGGGCTGGGCACTGCGGAAAAGCCTTTCTTTCCCTGGACGCCGGGGCTGGAAGAGGAAATCTGCAGCCGGGGCGGAAAAACAGAGGAGCTGGAAGCTCTTTTTGAAGGAAAAGAAAATAGAACAACCGCTGTTTATCATCAGGTGATTACGGACAGGGAAGGCCGGGTATATTACGGGAAGCTGTCTTCCTGGTGTGAAGCCCATGGCATCGCCCTTATGGGACATCCTCATCAAAGCGATGATATTGATGTGCAGCAGTATTTCCATATACCCGGGCAGGATTTGGCCCTGCGCTGGGTGGCGCCGGAAAAAGGCGGCCTGGAAGGGATGGACAGTGTCATGGGAAAATGCTCTTCAGATGCCGCAAGGCTGATGGGAAGACGGCGCAATTCCAATGAATGCTTTGGCGCATGCAACAGAACAGCGGATGGTGTCACGATTCCCTGGTATTTTACGGGCAGCGATATGAAATGGTATCTGGACTGGCTGGCGGTCCGGGGTGTGAATCTGTTTATACCTCATGCATTTTATTACAGTATTGAAGGCGCGAGAAAGGAAGAACGTCCGCCGGATGTGGGGGCAAACAGTATCTGGTGGAACCATTATAAGCAGATTTCCGGCTATATGAGCCGACTGTCCTATATGGGAACGGATGGGAAGAACTGCGCCGATGTGGCGGTTTTGTGTGATAATCGAAACCTGCACTGGAAGGAAGTAAAGGAATTTTATGAAAAACAGGTGGAATTCAATTATCTTCCTCTGCGTTACCTGGAAGGCTGTAAAGAAGAACATGGGAAACTGGTTTGCGCCGGACAGGCGTACAGCTGTGTTTTTGGAGATGAGGCTCGCAGCTTACTGCCCGGCGGGATGCCTTCGGTGAAAAGAATCCGTTCGGCCAAAGAAGCGGGGGATCAGGAACTGAGGCTTAAGAATGCCTGCCCCACTTTGCGGCTTACTCATTTTATCAAGGAGGGGAAGGAATGCTTCTTTATTGTGAATGAGGGGGAAACGGCTGTCTCGGAGGAGGCGGAAATAGCAGCAGGAAATAAGGCCGACAGCTGTCTGGCAGCCTATGACCTGTGGAAGAATGAATGCTATGGAATCCCGGTACGGCAGCAGGAGGGCCGCATGGCCTTTCATCTGGAGCTGGCAAGGAGGGAAAGCCTGCTTTTGATTCTATGTACGCCGGAGGAGTACGAACAGGCTGGCCTCAGGTACCGTCCGGGAAAAGAAGAAATAAAAATCCAAAACTGGAAGCTGGTCGGAGAAAATACGGACGCTCTTCAAAAGGAATATGAAGGAAGCTTTTATTGGGAAAAGGAAGCCATTGTAAAGGAGACCATTGGAAAGAAAGATACCGACTGGGTACTTCGTGTTTCGGCGGAAGAGATGGTGGAATATTACATAAACGGCAGCTTTGCGGGTGTTACCTTCTGGAATCCTCATGAGGTGAAGCTTACTCCATGGCTGAAAGAAGGAGAAAATCATATCCGTATTGTGGTGACGGGCAATTTGGCAAACCGGTACGGGAATGCGGAAGTCTATTATGGATTATTATGAGAAGAAATAACAAAAAGAGTTTCTGAAAGGAAACGGTAAAAGAAAGCCTTGTACTTGTCCCGGGAGGTATATCATAACACTTCCCGGGAATCGGGTACAAGGCTTTTTTTAATGTACAGCAGTATTGGCGGTCATATTATTTAGCTTTAATTTCGCTGTGAAGCTCCTGCAGGGATTTCACATCTCCGTTGCCATGGTCTTTCACATATTTAATACCATGGGCGGTTGCCAGAGCGGCAGCAATGGTGGTCATATAGGGAATCTTCGCTTTGATGGCTGCTTTGCGAAGATAGCTGTCGTCATGTACGCTTTCCTTACCGACGGGGCTGTTGACCACAAGCTGGATTTTGCCGTTGGTAATGAGATCCAGGATGTTGGGCCTGCCTTCATACAGCTTATTGACTTTTTCCGCCTCGATTCCGGCTTCCCGGATCAGACTGCAGGTATTTCCGGTCGCTACGATATGGAAACCGGCATCTGCAAAGGCCTGTGCAACCTCAACCACTTCCGCTTTATCCTTGCGGTTCACGGAAATCAGTACGGTGCCTTCCAGAGGAAGACGGGACTGTGTTGCCTCCTGAGCCTTATAGAAGGCTTCGCCATAGGAATAGGAAAGTCCGAGCACTTCACCGGTAGAACGCATTTCCGGTCCGAGGACAGGATCTACCTCCGGGAACATATTGAAGGGGAATACCGCTTCCTTTACTCCGTAATAAGGAATATGCTGCTCCTGCAGAGTGGGTACGGGAGAGGGTTTCCCGGTCAATTCTGAGGTTATGATATCGATGGCCAGCGGCACCATACGGATATTGCAGACCTTGGATACCAGCGGAACGGTACGGGATGCGCGGGGATTGGCCTCCAGCACATAAACCCTGCCGTTTTCAATGGCATACTGCATGTTCATCAGGCCTTTGACATGCATTTCCTCCGCTATTTTTCTGGTATATTCCTTTATGGTTTCCACATTTTCCGCAGAAATATGGACGGAAGGAATGATGCAGGCAGAATCTCCGGAATGAACGCCTGCAAGCTCGATATGCTCCATAACGGCAGGAACAAAAGCATGGGTACCGTCACTGATGGCGTCGGCTTCACATTCCATGGCATGGTTCAGGAAACGGTCAATGAGGATGGGGCGGTCGGGGGTTACGCCTACCGCGGCTTTCATATAGCCTGCCATGCTTTCCTCATCATATACAACTTCCATACCTCTGCCGCCTAATACGTAGGAAGGGCGAACCATGACAGGATAGCCGATCCGTCCGGCAATCTCCAGCGCTTCTTCCACAGTGGTGGCCATTCCTGATTCCGGCATGGGGATTTCCAGTTTTTCCATCATGGCGCGGAACAGATCTCTATCTTCCGCCAGATCGATGACGGAAGGGGCGGTACCGAGAATTTTAACTCCGTTCTTTTCCAGTTCATTCGCCAGATTCAGCGGGGTCTGGCCGCCGAACTGTGCAATAACACCCACGGGCTTTTCTTTTTTGTAGATGCTCAGAACGTCCTCCAGGGTCAGAGGTTCAAAGTACAGTTTATCGGAGGTATCGTAATCCGTGGACACGGTTTCCGGGTTGCAGTTGACAATGATGGTTTCAAAGCCCAGCTTTTTCAGGGCGAGTGAAGCATGGACACAGCAGTAGTCAAATTCAATACCCTGGCCGATGCGGTTGGGGCCTCCGCCCAGAATCATTACTTTAGGCTTGTCGGTGCTTATCGGGTTTTTGTCTTCTCCGTTGTAGGTGGAGAAGTAGTAAGCGCTGTCCGGCGTGCCGCTGACATGGACGCCTTCCCAAGTCTCCTCCACACCCAGCTGAATGCGGCGGCTGCGGATGTCGTCTTCAGGAACCGCCAGAATCTGGCTTAAGTATTTATCGGAAAAGCCGTCTTTTTTAGCCTTGATAAGGCTTTCGTCGGAAGGAAGGCTTCCTCTGCATGCTGCAAGGGCTTCTTCTTCCTCCACCAGTTCCTGCATCTGTGTGATAAAATAGGTTTTCACCTTTGTGATTTCATGGATTTCTTCTACTGTGGCACCCTTGCGGAGAGCTTCGTACATGATGAAATGACGTTCGCTGGAAGGGGTGATCAGAAGAGCGAGAAGCTGTTCTTTTGTTTTGCTTCCCAGGTTCCCGGCATTCCCCAGGCCATAGCGGCCTGTTTCCAGACTGCGGATCGCTTTCTGGAAGGCTTCCTTATAATTTTTGCCGATGCTCATCACTTCGCCTACCGCGCGCATCTGGGTGCCCAGCTTATCCTCAACACCCTTGAATTTTTCGAAGGCCCAGCGGGCAAATTTGATAACCACATAATCACCGTCGGGCACATATTTATCCAGGGTTCCGTACTTACCGCAGGGGATATCCTTCAGGGTAAGGCCGCATGCCAGCATGGCGGAAACCAGTGCGATGGGGAACCCGGTAGCCTTGGATGCCAGTGCGGAGGAACGGGAGGTCCTGGGGTTGATTTCAATAACAACAATACGATCGGTTTCCGGGTCGTGGGCGAACTGTACATTGGTGCCGCCGATGACCTGAACGCTTTCCACGATCCGGTAGGCCTGCTCCTGCAGACGCTTCTGGCAGTCCTGGGATATGGTGAGCATGGGAGCGGAGCAGAAAGAATCACCGGTATGTACGCCGAGGGGATCGATGTTTTCAATGAAGCAGACGGTGATCATGTTGTTTTCACAGTCTCTTACAATTTCCAGCTCCAGTTCTTCCCAGCCGAGAATGGATTCTTCTACGAGAACCTGACCTACCATACTGGCCTGAAGGCCTCTTGCACAGACGGTTTTGAGCTCGTCCACATTGTAGACAAGTCCGCCGCCTGCGCCGCCCATGGTATAGGCGGGACGGAGAACGACCGGATAACCCAGGCGGTCGGCGATTGCAAGCGCTTCTTCCACACTGTAGGCAACTTCACTGCGGGCCATTTCAATGCCAAGCTCGTTCATGGCTTTTTTGAATTCAATACGATCTTCGCCGCGTTCGATGGCATCTACCTGGACGCCGATTACTTTAACGTCGTATTTTTCCAGAATGCCGGCTTTATTCAGCTCTGAACACAGATTCAGCCCGGACTGTCCTCCCAGATTGGGAAGAAGCGCATCGGGCCTCTCTTTGGCAATAATCTGCTCCAGCCGCTCTACATTAAGCGGCTCAATATAGGTTACATCTGCTGTTTCCGGATCCGTCATGATCGTTGCCGGATTGGAATTGACAAGAACGATCTCATATCCAAGCTTACGCAGCGCCTTACAGGCCTGAGTGCCGGAATAATCGAATTCGCAGGCCTGGCCGATGATGATCGGGCCGGAGCCGATGATTAGTACTTTGTGAATGTCTGTTCTTTGTGACATAATTCCTCCATTCTGCTGCCAGAATAGCAGCGCTGATTAAGGGGGAAAACAGGTACGTGCGCTTCCACCGCAGCCGTACGCAAGCCAAGGCGGAAAGAACCGTTTGATCCCTCCCGCACAATCTTTTGTAATTTCCCTTTGGAGATTATTATATAGGATATTGAGGAAAAGGGGAAGGGGGTGTTTGATTATTTAGCTTGGGTCTTTGAAGGTGCTTAGGAGGATTTGGGGGATGAGGGTGTTTCGGGTGAATTTGCGGTGTTGGATTTCTTCTTTTGTTCTTCCGCTGATTAGGGATTTGTTTGTGATGGTGTTGTCTGAGACGCTGAAAAGGGCGGTTAAGGGGATTGCGGCGGTTTTGGCGGCTCTGAAGGCGGCGGCTGTTTCCATTTCTATAACGTTGCAGCCCATGGCTGTTATTTCTTCGATGTGGGCGAATTGGGCGAAGATGGTGTCGATGCTGAAGGTTCTGCCTTTGTGTAGGGGGATGTTGTTGATTTGGCAGATGTGGCGTGCGTGTTTGCAGAGGATGTTTTGCAGTTGGGGGTCGGGGTATTGTTTTCAACGGCTGAGGAGAAAACGGGATATCAGGCTGGGGGCGTTGATAAAGTCGTAGGAGCCGTAGCGGCGGGCGAGGAAAAACAGGCGGAGGACGAGAAGCTGGTAGCGGATGTAAAAAGCGGGGGTGCTCATGTGGGCAGGGGGGAGGAGGACATGGGTGTAATCCCATTTGCGCCAGTCTGTGGTGAGGAGTTTTTCTTTGCAGTCGTCGTACATCTGTGTCCCGGGGAGGGGAGTGATGATGGAGGGGATGACGTATTCGAGCTGCTGTTCTTTTACCCAGCGGTACATGGAGGTGAAATCGGCGGGGGTAAAGTCTGTGTCGATTATCATCATGGCGTAGAGGCCTGCGTGGATGTTTTTCATAAAGCGGATGCAGGAGAGGCTGTCGTCTACTTCGATTTTTTTGTCGTATTTTTGGAGGTAGTTATCACGGACTGCTTCAAAGCCTACGATGAAATAGCGGAAGCCGATCTGTGTGAGTTCTTTTATGAGGTCTTTGTTTTTCAGAATAAAATCGCATCTTCCATAGCAGATGAAATTTTTGTTGATATTGAGTTCTCGGATCGCGGCGATAAATTGTGAGAGGGTGGTGGGATCCACGAGAAAATTGTCGTCTATAATGTAGATGTTGTCGCATTGGATGTTTCGGATTTCTTCCGCGAAGTTCCGGACATCTTTATGTACGTAGCGGCCGCAGTTCATCATGGTGCGGTAGCAGAAGGTGCATTTGTGGGAGCAGGAATAGGCAAAACGGACACAGGCCAGGGGATTGTGCTTGAGGAGCCGGAAGCGGGACTGGTATTGGTAGAAATGGGAGCGGTCTATATCCCGGGGGAGGAGGTTGATATCATAGGGGTGTATCGTGTTTTCCGTCCAGCTGCCGTCTTTCCTGCGGTAACACAGGCCGTTCAGGTTTTCCAGCAGGGAGGAGGGAAAATCCGGTTCTGACAGGAGGGAGGCAAGGGCTGAGATGACACAGGGATCGTAGGAACGGGAGATATAATCCACGGTGTCCTTATACAGGGAGCGGTAATTGTGTTCGGCGAAAACACCTCCGAGAATCGTGGCGGTTTTTGGGGAAAAGGCTTTGGTACGCTGCATGTAGTCAAGCATGTAGGGGACTTGCTTAACTACGCCGTCAGCATAGACCAGATCGGGGGAAAAAGAGGATAAAAGTTCTTCAAAACAGGCCGGCTCCCGGTCCGGATCATAGATGCGGACCGGGTGGCCGGCTTGTTTGAGGACCGTATATAAAATTTCTGTTTCAAGCGGTTCGTTTTCCACAATACCGAGGGCGTTGAAATGAGTTCGTGTTTCTTCTGTATGGATTAACAGGATGCGGGTCGGTTTCATGATTGTTCCTTTCATCCTTTCGTTAAAAAAATGAGTTGCAATTATTTTATCATAGAAAAGGCTGTTGTGCATGAAATATTGTTTTCTCTTTCCGGTAAGGGAGGGGTGTTGTTAATGGCCGGGCCGCGCCGGGCACTTGCCGTATGGCGACCGGGTATTTATGGTGCGCACCGCGGCGTGCGGCCGGGAGGCTTAGGCTTCTCCTTTTAGAGCGGTATGGCTATCGTCCGGAAGAACCGGAGCAGCAGCGGAAAGCTCTTTGTGAAGCCGCAGGGCCATAAATACGGTGATGGCGGCGGAGAGTACATCCGCGATCGGCTGGGCACAGATAATACCGGTTATTCCGCTGAAGAAAGGAAGAATCAGTATGACGGGAACAAAGCAGATCCCCTGTCTGCAGGCACCGAGGAAGCAGCCTTCCTTTGCCTTGCCCATTGCCAGGAAAAGAGAGGAATAAACGGTATAGAAACCGAAAGGCAGGAAGGAAAGGCCGTTTATCCGTAAGGCAGCCTGGCCTACGCGTATCATTTCTGTGTCTCCCTTTGTAAATTGGGATATGATGGATGTTGAAAATAAGGCGGCGGCTAATCCGAAGGCGATACAGAATATCGTAGACCATAAAATGGAGGTTTTGATTGCCTCACGCAGGCGGCCATAATTCCGGGAGCCATAGCTATATCCGGCAATGGGCTGGAATCCTTTGATAAAACCAAATACCATAAGGCTTCCTACGGACATAATTCTTGTTACAGGGCCCATGGCGGCCAGTACGGAATCGCCGTATCCTTTCGCTGCGCTGTTGATGAGGGTTATGGAAAGGCTTGTCAGCAGCTGGAATACCAGGGTGGGAATTCCTATTTTCAATATTTCAGACATGATTTCTCTGGAAAAACAGCATTTCTTTATGTGAAAGCTGAAAACACTTTTCCCACTGAATATATAATATAAATATACCAGAGTGGAAACAAGCTGGGATATGGCGGTGGCAATGGCGGCGCCGGCTACGCCGAGATTCAGGGTATAAATGAAAATGGGATCCAGGATCACGTTCAGGACGGCGCCGGTTATGAGTACGCACATGGTGGTTTTGGCGGCGCCTTCGCTTGATATGATATTGTTCATTGTCACATTAAATACATTGAAAATAGAAGAGGCGATATAAATGCCCGTATAGGTTACGGCGTACGGCATGATGCTTTCCGTGGCTCCCAGCTGTCTGAGGAGCGGGTGAAGGAAAAGCAGGGAACATAGGATGACTGCGGCTCCGACAGAGATGCTGCTGTATAAAGCGGTACTGGCAGCCTGGTCGGCTGTTTTTTTGTCTCCGCGTCCCAATAAGCGGGATAAGTAGGAGGCTGCGCCGTTTCCGAACAAAAGCCCCAGCCCCACAACGACCTGACCCAGAGGATAGGCGATGGTGATCGCCCCCATTTGGCTGGTTCCCAGCCCTCCTACAAAATAGGCATCCACCAGATTATATAATGCATTAATCATCATTCCGATCATGGTGGGGAGTCCGAGGGCCAGAAGCGCCCTGGGAACAGGCGTACTTCCCAGCAGCTCCATTTTTTTGTTTTTTTCGTTCATGAGTAAAACTCCTTTCTTATGATGCAAATTATAATACTATAAATTATAGCACTTGATCTGCAGGGCATATAGTACTATAATTTATAGTACTTGTCAAGAACAAAAAGGAGGACGTCATGGCTACCATTGATTTGATAGTGCTGGGAATATTGAAAAAAGAGGCATTAAGCGCCTATGATATTCAGAAAACAGTGGAGTACCGTAATATATCCAGGTGGGTGAAAATAAGCACTCCATCCATATATAAGAAGGTTCTCCAGCTCGAGGAAAAAGGCTATATCAGCAGTACGATTGTAAAAGAGGGGAAAATGGCTGAAAAAGCGGTCTATTCCTTAACGGAAACAGGAAATGAAGAATTTGAAAAGCTTATGCTGGATATTGCATCCAAGCCTATCTATATTTTTCTTGATTTTAATGCGGTAATAGTCAATCTGGACAGTCTGTCTCCGGAACGGCAGAGACAGTGTCTGGACAGTATAGAAAAGAATGTTAAAATCATCAAGTCATATCTGGAGGATAATATTGAACGGAAAAAAGACATGCCCGAAATCCCTGAAACAGGAAAGGCGGTTATGCAGCAGCAGTATATTTTATTTCAGGCAATTGAAACATGGATTGCATCGGTAAAGGAAGGCTTTGGAAAGCAGTCTTGATTTTTCCGAAGCCAATGCCTTTTGAAATAGAGAAAGAGACTGTTGCAGATAGATATCTGGCCTGAAAGATATGTCCGGAAGCGATCGGTTTATGTTGACATATACTATATATTATAGTAGTATATTTTATAGAACATTACAAGCGGCATGGTAGCAGCTGTATAGTGTCTGAAACAGGCAGGAACAGCTGAAGCGAGAGCCGGATGGCGTAGAGTAACGCCGGTTTCAGGAAATTTACGAAGGAGGAAAATTCCTCTGCTCGTCAGAGGTCAAATTTCTGAAGAAATTGTATTTTGCTCCGCCAAACAAGGAGGAAATTATGTACGAATCGAGATGCGGCGTATGCTGTGACAGCTGCGAAAGAAAAGAGGCTGTTCACTGCAGCGGATGTCTGAACATGGAAAAGCCTTTCTGGGGAGGCTTATGCGGTGTAAAAGCCTGCTGTGAGGAGAAAAAACTCAATCACTGCGGGGAATGCGCAGAGTTTCCCTGTGAGATGTTAAGCTTAATGGGAGTGGATCAGGGCTTCGATCCCACTATTAAGATTGAACAGTGCAGAAAGTGGGCGGAAGAAGGGAAAAGCTGACCAAACGTAGCAGTTCAGCTGCCAGAATTGCCAGGGGCGGTTATAAAGACATCTGAAATATGGAAAGACGGTCTGAAGGCCGCAGGATTTTGGCATTGCCGAATAATCCTGCGGCCTTAGTACAGCGCTGCATTAATATTATAGTAATGGTATGCTGTACTGGTGCTCCATCCGGACGGATGAAGCACTGGCTGTTTTGCACAAATTTTGGTTGCAACCGGGACTGTGGTGAGGCATAATGAATATATGGATGTAACTGTGAAGGCATTGAACAGTTACATATAAACAGAAGGAATACATATGGCATAAGGGGACGGTCCGGCAGGACAGCAAAGGGGGCTTACGTGAAACAAAACAGGAATCGCAACAAGTATACCTTTGGTTTAGGCACGATAGGCAGGGATATGGTCTATTCCATGGTGAGTATGTATCTGATTTATTATCTTACGGACATTATTGAACTGCCTACGTCCACCTTGTGGTGGATTACGGTTATTGTTCTTTGTGCCCGTATTTTTGATGCGCTCAACGATCCGATCATGGGGGTGATCGTTGATAATACCAAAACCCGGTTCGGGAAATTCAAACCCTGGATCGCGCTGGGGGCTTTGGTATCCGGTATGCTTACCGTATTGCTTTTCACGGATTTCGGTCTTCAGGGGGCAGGATATATTGCGGTGTTTGCCCTGATCTATATCGCCTGGGGGCTGGCCTATACCGCAAATGATATTTCCTACTGGTCCATGCTGCCGTCGCTGAGCCTGGAACAGAAGGAGAGGGAGCAAATCGGCGCGGTGGCGCGAATCTGTGCCAATGTGGGCCTGTTTTTCGTGGTAGCGGGTATTGTGCCTATCACCTCGGTTTTCGGAAATGCGCTTGGCAGTATGCAGAAGGGATATTTTGCATTTTCTCTTCTGGTAGTCGGAATTATGTGGGCGGGACAGTGTATTACCCTTGTCGGCGTAAAGGAGCCCAGGAATCTTGTGGCGCAGAATAAGCATACAAGTCTGAAAGAACTGCTTAAGGTGATATTCGGAAACGATCAGCTGCTGTATACGGCGGTTTCCATGGCTCTGTTTATGATCGGCTATACGACAACCACAAGCTTCGGACTTTATTTTTTCAAATATGCTTATGGGGATGAAGGGATGTATTCCATTTTTGCCTTGATTCTGGGAGTTTCCCAGATTGCGGCTCTGGTGGTGTTCCCTCTTATCAGCCGGCATTTTGAACGCAGGACCCTGTATGCTTTTTCCACGGGACTGGTGGTGGCCGGTTATGTGATATTTTTCTTTGCACCGCTTGATACCATGCTGTTTATCGGTATTGCGGGCGTGCTGCTTTTTATCGGGCAGGCGTTTATCCAGCTGATGATGCTGATGTTTCTTGCGGATACGGTGGAATACGGCTTCTGGAAATCAGGCAGGCGTAATGACAGCGTTACCTTTTCCATCCAGCCGTTCATCAATAAGATGGGAGGGGCCGTGGCAAGCGGCGTTGTGAGCGCTACCGTCATTGTTTCCGGGATAAAGGATGCACAGAGTGCGGAGCAGGTGACGGCAGGGGGGCTTCTCATGATGAAGATGGCCATGATGATTTTTCCTCTGCTGTGTATTCTGGCCGGGTTCCTGCTTTATCTGAAAAAGTATAAAATCGACAGCAGTTTATATGCCCGGATCCTGAAGGAACTGAGGGAACGGGGCGATATCCGTACCGGGGAAGGAGAGTAAGGCATGAATGAAAAACTGACGATGAAAAGCAGCCTGAGGGAGGTTTATACACACCCGGTCGGCCATGATATTCTGAAAAAAATCATGCTTCAGACAGGCATGCAGGAGAGGCTTCTGGACAACCGGATAACAGGCGCCATGTCTCTGCAGGCGGTGGCGGCTTTGACGAAAAAAATACTGGATGACAGCTTCTGGCAGACCTTTCTGCACCTGCTGAACAGTGAACCGGATTATCCGGATGAAACCGATTCGGAAATTGTCGAAAAATGGTGGAAGGAGGCTGTTTTCTATCAGATTTACCCCCGGAGCTTCTGCGATGGGAACGGGGACGGAATCGGTGATATTAAGGGAATTATCGGAAAGCTGGATTACCTTTCCAGGCTTGGGGTGGACGCGGTATGGCTTTCTCCCGTGTATGATTCCCCCAATGACGATAACGGCTATGATATAAGGGATTATTTAAAAATAATGCAGGAATTCGGCACCATGGAAGAATTCGACGCCCTCCTGTCAGGCCTGCACAGCCGCGGCATGCGCCTGATTATGGATCTGGTGGTAAACCATACCTCCGATGAACATGCCTGGTTTCAGGAGGCGGTACGGGATCCTTACGGCCCGTACCATGACTATTATCTGTTCCGGGAAAACGAAGACGGGCGGGAACCCAATAACTGGACCTCTTTTTTTGGTCAGGGAAAATACGGGGATGCCTGGAGGTATATCCCGGAAAATGACGAGTGGGCGCTCCATCTTTTTTCCAAAAAACAGATGGACCTTAACTGGGACAATCCCCGGATGCGCCGGGAAATTTACACTATGGTCAAGTGGTGGCTGGAAAAGGGCGTGGACGGGTTCCGGCTGGATGTCATTAACTATATTTCCAAAGAAGAGGGACTGCCCTATGGAAATGAGTCTGTGGGAAATATGCTGGGCTATGTGGGAATTGAGCATTATTTTTATGGCCCGCACCTTCATGATTATCTGCGTGAACTGCGGTGCATGGCTTTTGACCCCTATGAAGCTTTTTCCGTGGGAGAGACTCCGGGCATCGGTATGCAGATGGGCAAGCTTCTCACCGGGGAGGACAGGCATGAGCTGGATATGATTTTTTCCTTCGATCATCTGGAGACGCCGGGGCATATGCGGTTCGATGAGTACCGCTATGATCTGAATTATCTGAAGCAGTATTATACGGAGTGGATGGAAGGGTATGGAAACCGCTGCTGGATGTCTCTTTTTTATGATAACCATGACAACCCGCGGATGATTTCCAAAGTCAGCGACGATCCTCACTATCGTTTTGCCATAGGAAAGCTGCTGGGGATGATACAGTTCACATTGAAGGGAACGCCTTTTTTATACCAGGGACAAGAGCTGGGAGCCGTCAATGTGCCTTTTACGGATATGTCCCAGATCCGGGATGTGGAAAGCATCAATCTGTACGAAGAGCTCTGCCGGAGTATGAGCGAGGAAGAGGCCTTCCGCAGGATTCTGGCGGGGACAAGGGATCATGCCAGAGCCATGATGAAGTGGCAGGAGGCAGAGGAACAGAAAGAGGACAGGGATTCCATCTATTATTTTTATAAAAAGCTGATTGCCCTCAGGAAAAAATATCCGGCCCTCATTTACGGAGAAATCAGAATTACCAACCATTCCAGAAAAAATCTGTTCACCTGGTTCCGGGAGCTTGACGGAGAGGCGTTTTACATAGAATGCAACCTCAGCGAAAAGCCGCTGACGAGGCCGGCAAGGCCGGAGGGCTTCCGCGGCCTGCTGTCCAGCTGTAAAGAGCCGGGAAGGCTGATGCAGCCCTATGAAGCATGCCTGTACCGGAAAGAATTGAGATAGTACTGCAGAAGAGGTAAGCCTGATGGAAAAGAAAAGCAATGCATCAAGTCCTGTCATATTACTGCTCTCTGTTTTCTTTATATTCACGGAAAGCATTCGTATTTTTACAGGAGAAAAAGAACCCTATTATACGGAGGATATGCAGCTGATCTGGCTGACCGGAGCCTGGTTTTTAGTGATCGCGGCCCTGCTTCTGGCCTGTTTTATACTGTGTATCCGGGGAAAAAGGCTGTGGTGGCACAGGCTCCTGCGGATTCCCCTGACCATGTATTTCCTTTACTGCGGGGCGGTTGCCGTACTGCTGCTGGCGGGAGGCTATGGTCTTTTATTCCTGCTGCCCGCGCTGATAGGAGGTATTGTGGTAGCTGTGGCAGTTATTAATGAAAAGAGCGTGTAACTCAAATTTCGCCCATGCCCCTGTCCCCTGCGGCCAGCGATTTCGTGACTGCCGTCCGGTTTGGATTCCCTTCCTTCCCTCTGTCGGCTATGCAGGGATCCTTGCAGGGGACGCTTTCGCTCGGATAAACACGCAGCGGTACTAAGGCCGCAAAGTACGCGGCCTAAGGACCGGCGAGTTTATACGCCCCTTACAGGAAACCCTGCATAGCCGGCGGAGGGAAGGAAGGGATGCCGGGCCGGACGGCAGTCCCAAAAGCACTGGCCGGAGGGGACAGGGACATATGCGGAGTTTGAGTCATTAGCGTAATTAATACACATATAAAATGACCGGTCAAAAGGAGAATATAGGATATGAGCAAAGTAAGCCAGTTGGAACCCAAGTCGGTTTTTCACTTTTTTGAAGAAATCTGTGAGATACCCCATGGCTCCGGAAATGTGGAGAGAATCAGCAATTATCTTGTGGATTTCGCTAAAGAAAGGAATCTTGCTTATTTTCAGGATGAGCTGAAAAATGTGGTTATTATCAAGGAAGCTACTGCCGGATATGAGAAAGAGGAACCTGTGATTCTTCAGGGGCATATGGATATGGTTGCGGTAAAGAAACCGGACTGCGCCAAAGATATGACGAAAGAAGGCCTTGATTTGGATGTGGACGGAGATTATCTTCTTGCCAGGGGAACGAGCCTGGGCGGGGATGACGGGATCGCCGTAGCATATGGGCTGGCTCTTCTGGATTCAGAAAGCATTGCCCATCCCCGTCTTGAGGTGGTAATAACCGTGGACGAGGAAACCGGAATGGAAGGAGCCAATGGAATTGATCTTTCCATGTGCAGAGGACGCCGGATGCTGAATCTGGATAATGAAGAAGAAGGCGTGCTTCTGACAAGCTGTGCGGGAGGAGCCAGGGTTCACGGCAGGCTGCCGGTGGAAACAGAGAAAAAGCAGGGCTGCCGGCTTCTGATAGAAATAGGCGGACTGACAGGTGGCCACTCCGGGGCGGAAATTGATAAGGGAAGAGCCAACGCAAACTGTCTCCTGGGAAGGCTCATACATTTCTGCAGAAAAAAAGGTGACGTCAGATTCATGTCTGTGGAAGGTGGCAGTGCGGATAACGCAATCCCTTCGGCTTCCAGGGCGGAGCTTTTTGCGGAACAGGATAATTGTGCGGATTTGGAAGATTCTTTAGTGCAGCTGGAAAAAATACTGCAGAGAGAATATACGGTTACGGATTCGGGAATCAGGATCCGGGTATTAGAAAAAGGACAGGGTGAATGGGAGGTATTTACGGAGGAAAGCACTAAAAAGGCGGAGATGCTTCTCTTTATGATGCCGAACGGAATCCAGAGCATGAGCGCGGATATCAGCGGACTGGTACAGACCTCTCTGAATCTCGGTATCCTGCGGACAGAGGGCAGGGAAGTGGAGCTGGATTACTCCGTGCGCAGTTCCGTTATGAGTGAAAAAGAAATGATTATTGATAAGGTTTGCCTGCTTTTGGAATCCCAGGAAGGAAAATGGGATATTTCAGGTGACTATCCTGCTTGGGAGTTCAAACAGAATTCGCCCCTTCGTGAAAAGATGGTGAAGGTATATGAAGAGATGTATGGAAAATCCCCCCGAATTGAAGCGATTCATGCCGGTCTGGAATGCGGAATACTTGCAGGAAAGCTGCCGGGACTTGATTGTGTATCCATCGGCCCTGATATGAAGGATATCCATACACCGGAGGAAAGGCTGAGCATTTCTTCCACTAAGAGAGTATGGGATTATGTTCTTGAAATACTGAAGAAAAAAGAGAATTAAGGAGCGGGAATTATCATGATTTTATTTCAATGTGACTATAATGAAGGCGCACATCCCAGGATTATGGAAAGAATGATGGAAACGAATTTGGAGCAGTCCCCCGGTTACGGGGAAGACGCGCACTGCCGCCGGGCAGCGCAGCTCATCTGTAAGGCCTGCGGAAATGACAGGCTTGCCGTACATTTTCTGGTAGGAGGAACCCAGGCCAATATGACAGTGATTGATGCGGCGCTTCGTTCCCACCAGGGAGTGATTTCAGCAGGGAGCGGCCATATCAACGTTCATGAGACAGGCGCTGTGGAATCCCTTGGACATAAAGTCCTTGCGGTACCTCATAAGGACGGCAAGCTGACCGCGGCTCAGGTGGAAGAGCTGTACCAGTTTCATATCCATGACAGTTCCTTTGAACATATGGTTCAGCCTAAAATGGTTTATATATCAAACCCCACGGAATACGGGAC
>ERZ773183.811-NODE-811-length-32004-cov-3.779461_pt1 | contig 32004 bp, 25 predicted proteins | sample MGYA00580532_ERZ773183 | MGnify/ENA primary metagenome ERZ773183 (study PRJEB29015, sample SAMEA2737791) | human gut metagenome | biome: human gut; feature: human-associated habitat; material: faeces | place: China | collected 2012 ...
GCTTGACAGCCTTACAGCAGCTTCTATTGCTTCCGGAAGGATTTTTACCTTATGGTGCTCTTCGTATCTGGGCGTCACGCCCTCAAGGATACGGACAGCCTCTTCTTCCGTAGGTTCCTCTACATTCACCGGCTGGAACCTGCGTTCCAGTGCGGCGTCCTTTTCGATATATTTCCGATACTCGGTGATGGTGGTGGCCCCGATCAGCTGTATTTCCCCTCTTGCCAGAGAAGGCTTCAGGATATTGGAGGCATCAATCGCGCCTTCCGCACCGCCCGCACCGATAAGCGTATGAAGCTCATCCAGGAACAGAAGGATATTGCCGTCATCGGTCACTTCCCGGATCACTTTTTTAATGCGCTCTTCAAATTCACCGCGGTACTTGCTTCCGGCTATCATTCCGGATAAATCCAGCATCAGAACCCTTTTATTCTTTACCGTGTCGGGAACCTCGCCCGCTACGATTCTGGCAGCCAGACCTTCCACAATGGCGGTCTTTCCGACTCCGGGCTCCCCAACCAGACAGGGGTTATTCTTCGTCCTCCGGCTTAATATCTGGATGACACGGCTGATTTCCTCTTCCCTGCCAATAACCGGATCCAGCTTGCCGTCCCTGGCCAGTGCCGTCATATCGCGGCTGTACTGCTCCAGAGTGGGCGCTCCCCCTTTTTTCTTCTGCTTTTTCATCAAATCCTCTTTATACAGCCCGGGCTCCTGTCCCATGGCCGCCAGAGTATCCATATACAGCTTCTGAGGCTGCAGGCCGCAGGTATTCAGCAATCTGACGGCCACATTCTCCCCTTCCTTTAAAAGGGAAAGAAGGATGTGCTCCGTTCCGGTAAGTGCGCTGCGGAATCTTGCTGCCTGTCTGTGGCTTTCCTCAAGAATAGTCATAGCCCGGGGGGAATAACCATCCCGTTCTTTAACCGGCGTTTCTGATACCGGCGCGATCAAATCTTCAATCATTTCACGGATTTCCAATTCATTGGCACCATTCTCTATCAACACTCTGGCTGCCACACCGGTGCCCTCCTCCAGGAGCCCCAAAAGAATATGCTCAGTTCCCACATAATTCTGTTTCAGCTTCCTGGCGGCCTTCTCAGCCAGTATAAGGGCCGTTCTGGCCTTATCCGTATACTGTGACTGCATTATTCCAGTCCTCCATATTCTTCATAAATTTCGTCAATTAAAGCATGCACTTCTTCCCGGGAAATATTCTTGCAGCTCGCCTTCGCCAGCAGGACTCTGAGTTCATCCCGGACATCCAGCATAGCCTGCTTCTTTCCCTCGTCAACAGCGATTACCGCGCCTTTTCTTCTGTCTACCTTCACATAGCCTTCCTGTTTCAGCACGGTATATGCCTTATTCACCGTATGCATATTAATACCAATGGTGTCGGCAAGCTGTCTCACACTGGGAAGTACATCCCCCTCATGAAAACGGTTGGTAGCGATTCCCAGAATGATCTGGTTCCTCAGCTGAATATACAATGCCTCATCACTGCTGAAATCAATCTCTATATACATATCCAATACGCATCGCTCTTCTTTCTGTGTTTCTTTTGTTATATTTATAGTATAACAGTGAGCACATCCTGTCAACCGTTTTCATCGGACGCCGGCGCATGCCGTTCTTCTCTGTTCCAGTCTATTCCATATAAAGATTATGGGAAAAAGCCGCTGCAGTCCATCCCAGCGGCTTTATCTTTTATCTGCGGCTGTTATCAGTCAGCCAGGTTTTTCTTATTTTAAATCCAGAAATTCAAAATCCAGATCGTCATCCTCATCTACATCAAGGAAATCGCGGGGCTTATAATTCTGGGATTTCCTGCTTTTTCCTGAGGAACGGGAGCTTTTTCTGGGCTGCTCATCATAGGACACTTCCCTGGAATACATATCATCCTCATCCTCGTCGTCGTCCATATCCTCGTCGTCTTCGTCCTCATCATCCTCTTCGTAATATCTGCTTCTGCGGGCCGGTTTCTTTTTGCTTCTGCTTCCTCTGCCGCCTCTGCTTCTTCTGGGGACATAGTCGTCGTCATCCTCGTCTTCGTCCATATCCTCATCGTCTTCGTCCTCATCATCCATGTCTTCATCATCTTCTTCATCGTCATCGTCGCCATATTCATCATAGCCGTCCTCATATGCCGCTTTCAGCTTGAAGATCATGACGGTTACCACAATGACCAGGAGACCGATAATAACGGCAAGAATAATAATGATAAGCCGGAGACTGCCTGTCTGTTTTTCCATGGTATCGATATTATTTTCATTTGTCTGAGCCGCACCGAGAAGATCGGAAATTTTATACCTGGTGCCTTTCACATTGTCGTTCAAGTACCAGTCATTATTTCCTGTCCCGTCGTCCGCATAGCTCACATCATAATCATTGGTGGAAGGAGCGGTGTCCGAAGGAGCTTCGGAGGGTGTTTCCTCAGGAGTTTCAGCCGGAGCCTCAGGCTGGGCGGTCTCCGTTACCTCCAGTGTATCTTCACGGACATAACCATTAATCGCTTTTCCATCCTTTTCCCCTGTGATCTGATACCAGACTTTCCCGTCACTTCCTGTCGTCTCCCCGGTAACATCCATGACATCACCTGAGGAAAGACTGCCTACCACGCTGGAACTGGTTGAGGCTTCAGAACGAACACGCGCACTGGCCGCAATAATCTTGATTTTAGATGCCGTGGATCCGTTTATGCCTTCCTCAGAGTTTTCGTTGATGATGTTGTTTACTTCCTCATCATCTATATTCACTTCCGCTCCGTCAGCTCCCCCTGCATCTCCATTTCCCTCATTACTGCTGCTGCCCTGACTTCCCTGGCTCCCCAGCGTATTCGCCGCATGGCCTGTCAGAGCGGTCTGCCCCGGTAGAGCAGCGCAGAAAATAATCGCTGCCATAACAGCCGTTATCCGAAGCAAAAATCCTGTACTTATTTTTTTTATCCTGTTCATGTTCCTGACCCCTTTACCTTTTGTGGTTTACGCCTCATCTATAGCTTTACCGATATCCGTACGCATATACTTATTGGCAAAGTCTACCCAGCCGGCCGCTTTATAGGCATTGGCCCTGGCCGCTTTCAGATCGTCTCCCGTAGCGGTAATTCCAAGCACCCTGCCGCCGTTCGTCACGATATTTCCCTGACTGTCGAATTTGGTTCCGGCATGGAAGCAATAATACCCGTCGGCATCTTTGAATTTTTCAAGTCCGCTGATTTTCAGGCCTTTTTCATACTTCACAGGATACCCCCGGGAAGCGAGTACCACACATACCGCAGCATTATCTTCAAACTGCAGATCTATTTTATCCAGCGTGCCGTCTATACACGCTTCCATCACATCCACAATATCATTTTTCATGCGTGGAAGCACAACCTGCGCCTCAGGATCTCCAAATCTGGCATTATATTCCAGAACTTTGGGACCTTTCTGTGTCAGCATCAGGCCGAAGAAAATAATTCCCTTGAATTCCCTTCCTTCTTTTGCCATGGCATCCACTGTGGGCTGATAAATATATTGTTTACAGAAATCATCCACTTCTTTCGTATAAAAAGGGGATGGGGAAAAAGTTCCCATTCCGCCGGTATTCAATCCCTTGTCTCCGTCACAGGCACGCTTGTGATCCTGGGCGGAGGTCATAATCCGGATGGTTTTTCCGTCTACAAACGAAAGCACGGACACTTCCCTTCCGGTCATAAATTCTTCCACCACCATACGGTTTCCGGCAGCGCCGAACTGTTTGTCCAGCATAATGCTTTTTACACCCTCAAGCGCCTCTTCCTTCGTATTGCAGATGAGGACGCCTTTGCCTAAAGCCAGGCCGTCCGCTTTGAGAACAACAGGATAATCCGCTGTTTCCAGATAAGCCTCCGCCTTTTTGGCATCATCAAATGTTTCATAGGCTGCCGTGGGAATGTTATATTTTTTCATTAAATCCTTGGAAAAAGCCTTGCTGCCTTCCAGAATGGCAGCATTCTTCCGGGGGCCGAATACGCGCAGCCCCGCCTCCTCCAGCACATCCACAAGTCCTGCCGCCAGAGGATCGTCCGGTCCCACAATGACCAGATCCACTTCTTTTTCTTTGGCAAAAGAAGCAATTCTATCAAACTCATCCACTCCAATGGGCACACATTCCGCCACCTCGGCAATCCCTGCGTTCCCCGGAGCACAATATATTTTATCTGCTTTCGGGCTTTCAGCCACGGCCACAGCAATCGCATGCTCACGGCCGCCTCCGCCTACAATCAGAATTTTCATTTGTATCTCACCTTTCCGTCTGTTACGCTTACTTTCCCGTTGGCAATCAAATCAATAGCCCTGGGAAGGATCTGCCACTCCGCTTCTTCCATCACACGCAGCTGAAGGCTTTCCGGCGTATCATCCTCCAGCACCTCCACGCTTTTCTGCAGAAGAATCGGCCCTGTGTCCGTCCCTTCGTCCACAAAATGCACAGTGGCTCCTGTCACCTTAACACCCCGGGCCAGCGCCGCTTCATGAACCTTAAGCCCATAAAACCCTACGCCGCAGAAGGAAGGGATTAAGGAAGGATGGATATTGATGATACGGTTCCTGTAATTTTCTATCATGGCAGCCGGTATGGTCACCAGAAAACCGGCCAGCACAATCAGATCCGGACTATAGGAGTCCACCTTATCAAGAAATGCCTGATTGAACGCCGCCCTGTCCGGAAAATCCCTGGGTGAAAGGCAGACGGCATCAATACCGCTCTGCCCGGCCCTGGTTAACGCGTAGGCGTTTTTATTATTGCTGATGACTCCCACTATCTCCGTATTGGTTATTCTGCCGTCTCTGATAGCATCCATAACAGCCTGCAGATTGGTTCCTCCGCCGGATACACAAACCAGAATTCTCAGCATAATTCAACTCCCTTTTCCCCGGCCTTCACTTCACCGATGATATAAGGAATTTCCCCTGCTTCACGAATGGCTGCCACAGCACTTTCCGCCTGTGCGGGATCCACCGCCAGAATCATACCGATTCCCATATTATATGTATTATACATCATCTGCTCATCAATATTACCCTTGCTGGCAAGAAGCCTGAAAATGGCAGGAACTTCATAGCTGTCCTTCTTTACGAAAGCGCGCACGCCTTCAGGAAGCATACGGGGAATATTTTCATAAAATCCGCCGCCGGTGATATGGCTGCAGGCCTTAATGGCAACTCCTGCATCCTTTACTGCCTTCAATGCTTTCACATAGATTTTGGTAGGGGCAATCAACGCCTCTCCCAACGTTTTCCCCAGCTCCTCATAATAGGTATCCAGGGATCCCTTAGTCATTTCAAAAACTTTTCTTACCAGTGAAAAACCATTGCTGTGAACTCCGGAGCTTGCCATTCCGATAAGCACATCTCCCGGCTTCAGATTTTCTCCGGTAATCAGCTTCTTCTCATCAACGATGCCCACGGCGAAACCGGCCAGATCATATTCATCTTCCGGATAAAAGCCGGGCATTTCCGCAGTCTCGCCGCCAATCAGGGCAGCACCCGCCTGCTTACAGCCATCTGCCACACCTTTTACGATAGTGGCAATTTTTTCAGGATAGTTCTTTCCGCATGCAATGTAGTCCAGGAAAAACAGCGGTTCCCCGCCTGCGCAGGCAATATCATTCACACACATAGCCACACAGTCGATTCCCACCGTATCATGCTTATCAAGCAGAAACGCAAGCTTCAGCTTCGTTCCCACGCCGTCCGTTCCGGAAACCAGAGTAGGCTTTTCCATCCCTTGGAAGCTTTCCAGGGAAAAAGCCCCTGAAAATCCGCCAAGACCGCCCAGCACCTCAGGGCGCATGGTTTCCTTCACATATTTTTTCATAAGTTCTACCGATTTATACCCTGCTTCAATATCTACACCAGCGTTCTTATAATCCATCATGTCCTCCGTTTATACGAAGCCCGTCAGGTATCGCCATCCGGGTTCCCGCATTGTTTTTATCTGCTTATTTGCTGTAGTTCTTATAGCCCACTTCCTGAAGGTGCGCATCCTTCTTCTGAACGCTTTCCTTAAGGCCCTGGGAATAATTTTTCAATTTCTCAAGAAGCACGGCATCCGATGTAGCAAGAATCTTTGCTGCAAGAAGACCTGCATTTGCTCCTCCGTTAATCGCCACCGTAGCCACCGGAATTCCGCTGGGCATCTGAACGATGGAATAAAGAGAATCCCTTCCGCCGAGAGAAGTCGTATGCATAGGAATACCAATAACCGGCATAGGGAAAATTGCAGCACACATACCCGGAAGATGCGCAGCCATACCCGCACCCGCTATAATTACCTTGAACCCTTTTTCTTCAGCGCTCTTTGCATATTCAAAAAACACATCCGGTTCCCTGTGTGCGGAAATAATCTTCATCTCATAAGAAATCCCCAGCTCCTCCAGAATATCAGCCGCCTTTGCCATTACAGGCATATCCGAATCACTTCCCATTACAATACCAACCTGTGCCATTGGTTCTCCTCCTTCATCCTCTTGGACCTGATCCCGATCCCCTGCCGAAGGCTCCATACGCCCGTCCACTCGGCAAAAAACCCACAAAATCAAGCCGGTAATATTTCAACCTACAGTGTACTAAACTTTTTACCGATATGCAACATCAACCACCCCGAATTAATAAAAAATTCAACTTTTACTCCCAAAGGGATATTTTTTTTGGAGGGAATGGATTATAATGTTGTTACCAACGAGCAGCAACCTCGTGAAGAGGAAAACCAGAATGGGAAACAACCGGCACGCCCCACCGCCGGCTGCTTCCCAGGCTGATTTTCCTCTTCACGAGGCTTGGGGCGACTGCCCCAAGCCCGGAAGCCCCCGGGCTTCCGGGTCTGCGTACTACCGCCATAAATCCCCTATGCCCTTACGCCCTTACGCCCTTACGCCCTTACGCCCTTACGCCCTTAACTCACCACCAACCCAATCCACCACCCCCAGGGAGATGACCAACATCATGTGCGAAATACAATACGACATCACCTACGACGACCTCAACCCCACGTTCCTTTTCACCTGCCAGCTGTCCCGAAAGGAACCCGAACTCCCCCATAGCCACGACTTCATAGAAATCGCCCTGATACTCTCCGGGGAGGGCCACTTTATGCTGGACGGAAAATGGTATCCCGTCAAAAAAGGCGATGTACTCCTCATCAACCCGGGCATCCAGCACCACTGCACCTACATAAATCCGGATGCCCCCCTGGAAGAATCCTACGTAGCCTTTACCGACATCCACATACGGGACATGGAACGCAACCAGATCCTCTTCCCCGGCCACGAATGTCTCATCCGCCCCGGTGAAAAGACCTTTGTCACCCTATCCCGCCTCTGCTCCCTCATTAAAACAGAGAGCACCAGCTGCCAGCCCGGGCGCTACTTCATGCTTAAAGCCTACGTCACCCAGATGATCCTCCTCCTCTACCGCGAGCAGGTCGCTGCACCCGTAAGCATTGAGGATGGCTACGAATTTGAATCCACCAACAAAAAATACGTCGTGGAACAAATCATCGACTACCTGGACTGCCACTACAACGAAAAAATATCCCTTGATCAGATAGCCCGCAACATGTACCTGAGCCCCTTTTACATATCCAAAATATTTAAAAGCGAAACCGGTGACACCCCTATCAACCACCTCATAAAGGTGAGAATGGAAAAAGCAAAGCTTCTGCTGGACAAGCAAAAGGATGCCAGCATTCAGGACATTGCCTTGTGCGTGGGGTATGACGACGCATACCACTTCAGCAAACTGTTTAAAAAACACTTTGGGGAGTCTCCCTCTAAATATAGGAAGAAACAGATTTAAACAGCAAACCTCAGGCCAGGATTTTCATAAGACCTGGCCTTATAAAATTTACATATTTCCCATAATTGTTTCGGAAATTTATCAGTAAATAATAGCCTTATAACATTTACACTCCTCCCAATAGCTGATATAATAAAAAGGCACCGGCCGTCGGGACTATGTGTAAGCTCCTGCCTGCCATATTACAGTTGTATCAATCAGCATTTCTTTTCGTATAATATTTCAATCTTTCTGTCTGAATCGGACAATTATTCAATGCAAGTTTTCAGGAAACAATTCTACGAATCAAAACATAAAAGAACCTTAAAATATAATCGTTTTAAAATGTAAGATGCGGTTGTCCGGTGTCGATTTTTCAGTTATAATTATATGAAAGACAGGATTTTGCACATGGCTTACGGAACAGGAGGCTGTGTGAGAAAACGCACGAAAAAGATTAACAAAATGCTGGAAGAAAAGAATCCGGCAACTAAAAACTCCATTCATCATGAAGATTTGGCGCTGAAAACAGCGGCTCAATACTTCGGTGAAGAGCTGATGCCCCTGCTTGGAATTCAGGGTGTGGCCGACTACATCGCTCCTACGGAGACTGTAATACTGGAAGCGCGGCAAATGTATCAGGATTTTAACTATGTACGGAAGGATGGTTCCTGGATCCATCTGGAATTTGAAAGCGATTCCATTACCAAAGAAGATCTGAAAAGGTTCCGGGAATACGAGGCATCCACCAGCCGCGTACATCATGTGGAAGTGATCACCTATGTAATCTGTTCCTCCAAGGTAAAGCATCCGAGAACAATCCTAAAAGAAGGAATTAATGTTTACCAGGTAAAGGCTGTGCGGCTGAAGGGAAAAGACTCGGACCAGCTTTTCAAACGCCTGAAAGAGAATGCAGAACAGGGGCTGAAACCCTCAAAGGCAGATCTTGTTTCCCTGCTGCTCACACCGCTGATGTCAGGCCGCCTTAGAATCGAGGAGCGGATTATAAAAAGCCTGAATATACTTCAAAATTCCAGAGAACTAATAACCGAAATGGAACTGGAAAAAATGCAGGCCGTTTTGTATACACTGGCAGATAAATTTTTGAATGAAACGGAATTAAACAGAGTAAAGGAGATGATAGCAATGACGAAATTAGGAGAAATGCTGGTAGAGGACGGAATCGAAAAAGGGATTGTCGAAACCTGTCGAGAACTAGGGGTAAGCTTTGATGAGACTGCTAAAAAGATAAAACAACGATTCGGTATCAGTGAAAAGGAAGCCCGGGAAATTGTCCGCAAATATTGGTTTTAACAAACAATTGGTAAATTCAACTATACCAATCCTCGGCAAATTTTTTCTTTCAATATCTACCGTTACTATCCAGAATACCATGACTCGCAGGGAAGTCTGGAAGGGAAACAATGTTCACACCGACGAGCGCTATTCGACTCTGCTCGTCGGTGTGATCCCCCCTATATTCCCAACCAGTTAAAATACTTCGTTATTTCATAAAGATACTGTTCGCAACTGTGGTCTGAACTGACAGATGATGAACAGCTCATAGAAGTTACCGCTATAACCGTAAGTCTAGCTTATGCGCTTTTAAAGCCATGTAAATTACCGGAATCATTTTATATATTTGTTTCCTTTTTCTCTCAATACCGGGAAAAATCAGCCATCAGCCACACCGCAAAGTACGCCGAAATATTTTTTATTGCTGCCCCTAAAATACTTGCCAAAGAATATTTACAGCACACACAGCAACTGTTATAATAAACACACATCGGCGACCGGAACTATGTGTAGTCTCCTGTCTGACGGAAATAATCATACTAATCAGCATTTCGTATTTACATTTCAAAAATTCTGTCCGATTCGGACAATTATTCAATGCATCTTTGCAGGAATATAAAATCTATAGAAGAACATAATGTAACCACCAAAATTAACAAATTTAAAATGTAAGATGCGGTTGTCCGGTGTCGGATTTTCAGTTATAATTATATGAAAGACAGGATTTTGCACATGGCTTACGGAACAGGAGGCTGTGTGAGAAAACGCACGAAAAAGATTAACAAAATGCTGGAAGAAAAGAATCCGGCAACTAAAAACTCCATTCATCATGAAGATTTGGCGCTGAAAACAGCGGCTCAATACTTCGGTGAAGAGCTGATGCCCCTGCTTGGAATTCAGGGTGTGGCCGACTACATCGCTCCTACGGAGACTGTAATACTGGAAGCGCGGCAAATGTATCAGGATTTTAACTATGTACGGAAGGATGGTTCCTGGATCCATCTGGAATTTGAAAGCGATTCCATTACCAAAGAAGATCTGAAAAGGTTCCGGGAATACGAGGCATCCACCAGCCGCGTACATCATGTGGAAGTGATCACCTATGTAATCTGTTCCTCCAAGGTAAAGCATCCGAGAACAATCCTAAAAGAAGGAATTAATGTTTACCAGGTAAAGGCTGTGCGGCTGAAGGGAAAAGACTCGGACCAGCTTTTCAAACGCCTGAAAGAGAATGCAGAACAGGGGCTGAAACCCTCAAAGGCAGATCTTGTTTCCCTGCTGCTCACACCGCTGATGTCAGGCCGCCTTAGAATCGAGGAGCGGATTATAAAAAGCCTGAATATACTTCAAAATTCCAGAGAACTAATAACCGAAATGGAACTGGAAAAAATGCAGGCCGTTTTGTATACACTGGCAGATAAATTTTTGAATGAAACGGAATTAAACAGAGTAAAGGAGATGATAGCAATGACGAAATTAGGAGAAATGCTGGTAGAGGACGGAATTAAAAGAGGTATCGAAAGAGGATTGGAAGAGGGAATGGAAAAAGGAATAGAAAAAGGGATAGTCGAAACTTGCAGAGAACTGGGTGTCAGCTTTGATGAGACTATAAAAAAGATAAAACAACGATTCGGTATCAGTGAAAAGGAAGCCCGGGAAATTGTCAATAAATACTGGCTTTAACAAAATAAAATATCCTCTCTTCCAAGCAGAGAGGAAGAAGGCGGGTCCCCCGCCTTCTTCACTCCCATCCCCTAATCCTGACCGCCGTATAATAAATCCCATACACCAGTACAAAAAATCCCAATGCCGTCCCCATCGCCTGCCATATCCAAAACTCACCCGAAAAAACAGGCATCCCCGGTGCATCAAATACGATTCTCCGCGCTCCGTCATAAATCAGCCAACCGCTGATTATAAGCGCCGGCGGAACCGGAAGCAGAAAGAGCAGCAGCAATTGCCGGTTATTTAATCTGTTTATCATCTTTTCATTCATCCCCAGCTGCCCAAGTATCCTGTTCTGCCGTTTCTTTTTATCGCCGTCGCTGAGTGCCTGTGTTGCCAGAATCGCCGTTCCCGCAATTTCCAGAATGACAGACAGATATACCAGGCAGATCAATATCACATAAATCTGTGACAGAGAATCCTTCTGCACCCATTTCCCGGAAAGATAATCTTTATCCGTATATATTAAAGAAGTAACCGCAACCCCATTCTCCGTCTCAACCGATTTTCCAACCCCTCTGTCCAACAGAACAAGCCTCTCACCTTCCGTCAGCTGCCTGAGCTCCATACCGTTCAGCGGAACCTCTGTAATGACCGCATAAAGACTGTAAAGCAGCTCCATTCCCTCCGCTGTTTCGTCCGGAATCACAAGAATATAATCCAGGCCGTTTCCATAAGTGTCATTCTGACTGAAGGATTCTGAAAAAATCTTTCCCATCATCAGGCTCTGCCCGTTTATCTCCAGTTTTCCGGCTTTCTCCATATAATCCTCAAATTCATCAGCAAGCTGCGGAATGCAATGGACATAACAGGAATTCTTGTCCAGCTCCGGCTCCTCGTATCCCAGCATATGTCTCAGATAAAGATAATCACTCTGTTTCATATAATTATCATATTGGAATTCCGCACGCGGAGTCATACGAACCTTCTTCCTCTCCTCCACTTCATTTTCCCAAACCGTATAAAATTCCCTGCTTCTCCCGGTATAAATTCCATAGACATGCGCCGACTTCACGGGAAACCTTTCTGAAATTCTTTCTTCATACGATGAAAAATCCGTCATTTCCCCTTCATGCAGAATCAATATATCAAACACATTCAATCCAATACTTTGATCTGCAAAATGGCCGGCAGCTGATGCGATTCCCAAAAAGGTAATGGAAAGCGTAAACAAAACAGACAATGTCCCCAGCACCACACTCATGGAACGGATCTTTGAAGTAAAGCCCCGGAAGACTGTCAGACGGTTTTTCCGATATGTCCAGCCTTTCCGTTTTTCAAGCCTCTCCGACAAAAAAGAAGGGACACTGAAAAAGAATGCAAACAGCCCGATGACCAGAAAGACCAGCCCTGTAAGAAGATCGAATCCTCTGCCGATGGGCCGTATCACAATAAGCGCATAACCTGCAGTAAAAAGGAGCAGTGACAGCAAAAATATCCCCGTGAAAAATGGTTTCCGGCACGGATGGCTGCTTTCAGTCTGTCTGTCATAATACAGCAAATCGTACAGCCGTATTTTATAAATCCTTTTCTTACTTTTATGCAGGGCAGACAAATACATGGCTGCAAAATACAACAGTGTCAGTCCGGCCGTTTTAAATGAGACGGAAAAACCCAGCGTAAATGTCATCCCGAACATTTTAAGCACCGCGGATTCTACCAGCCAGGACAGGAGAATCCCCGCCGGAAGGCCTGCGATGAAGGCCGTGCCCGCAATAATCAGGTTCTCATACAAAAACAGCCCGGCTATCGTCCTGGCGGAAAGCCCTGAAACCATATACAGACTCAGTTCCCTGCTTCGTCTTTTCAGCATATAGCCGGTCATATAGCTTACAAGCCAGCCCATCACCAGTATAATGAGCAGAGTAACAGCTATGATCATATAAGGCAGCACTTCCAGCTCCGGAAGCTGTCTGACCTTATCTGAAAAAAGCAGGGCATTATACGCATACATACACGCCACAGCGCAGGCAATTGTAATACAATACAGCACATAATCACCCAGCTGTCTTTTTGCATTGCGCAGTATCAGCTTTTTCAGCATATGCCTTCACCTCCTAAAAGAGAAAGCACATCCAGAATTTCATGATAGAAAACGCTTCTTGTCTTTTCCCCCTTCCGGATTTCATTGAATATTTTTCCATCCTTCAGAAACAGAATGCGATCTGCATAGCTCGAGCAGAACGCATCATGGGTAACCATAAAAACAGTCGTACCCATATCCTTATTCAGCTGTGCAATGATTTCCAGCAGAACGCGGGAGGAATGGGAGTCCAGCGCTCCCGTCGGTTCATCTGCCATAATCATTTTCGGACGGCAAATCACGGCCCGTGCAAAGGCACAGCGCTGTTTCTGCCCTCCGGAAACCTGATACGGAAATTTTTCCAGGACATCACTGATATGAAGCTTATCCGCAGTATCCCTTACTCTCTTGTCGATTTCCTCCGAATTCAGTCCCTTAATTGTCAGAGGAAGAGCCACGTTTTCTTCCAGAGTCAGTGTATCCAGCAGATTATATTCCTGAAAAACAAAGCCAAGGTTATCCCGCCTGAATTCGGCAATCTCATTTTCCCGGATGTCCGTGATATCCCTCCCGTCCAGAATAATGTGCCCGGCGCTCACTGTATCAATTGTGGAAAGGCAGTTCAGCAGAGTGGTTTTCCCGGAACCTGACGCGCCCATAATGCTGATATATTCACCTTCCCTTACATGAAAGCTCAGCTGATTAAGAGCCTTTGTCACGCTCCCCTGGTTACCATAATATTTTTCGATATTCTCCACCTGAAGGAGTATCTTATTTCCACCCCCCAACTTACTCCACCACCTTTCCGTTTTCGATAACAACATCCCTGTCTTCAAATTTCAGTACATATTTGAAATTCACATCTTCGGCAGAATCAATATCAATTTTATAGGTTCCCTTCCTGTTTAAGGAAAATTCAGCAGAAAATGTGTATATCCTGGTTTCCGATACCGTATTTCCCTGAGAATCCCTGACAATATCTTCCGTCACCTCCGGAATTATAAAACAATAAGGAAAACGGCCTTCGATTTTTACCTGCACCACCCGTTCCCCTTCCCAAATCCATTCCACACCCGGCGAATAAGATTTAATTGCCCATAAGGAGGGCACATAGAACCTGTCATCCGTTATATGCCTGATTCCGTACATAGAAATGACAGCTATGACCAGACCAGCAAGTAAAGCCGCCGCAGTTTTGGCCGTCTTCCTCCTTCTTTTCCTTCCCTTCCCGTATTTATTTTCCATAATGGACGCCTCCTTCCCGATTTCCTCTTCATTTTACCGGGAGGCTCCGCTTCGTTGTATATATGTTTCCTGATTTTATATGACAGATTTGTAAGATTCCTCCCAGCTGGATGGAGCACTAGACCTTCAGGTGCCCGCTTTTCGGAAAGCTAAGACGGATCGTTGTATACTGCCCCTGCTCTGACTGCGCTTCAATGGAAATCCCCAGCCTGAGGCACAGCTGCCTGCAAAGATACAATCCGATTCCGGTCGCTCCCTTTCCGGCTCTTCCATTGCTTCCCACAAATCCTTTATCAAATATCCTGTCGATCTCGCTCTCCTTAATACCCGCCCCGTTATCCGTGACCGCCAGGACAACATATCCTCCCATATCCGTGGATTCCACAGCAATCACAGGAGGTCTTCCGCCGCTGTATTTCACGCTGTTGATGATAATCTGGTTCATTATGAACACCACCCATTTTTCGTCGGAATATACCGTATCCCTGACCTTCTCCGTGCTCACGCTGACTCCGTTCTGTATCAGGAACTGCTTGTTCGCCGCAAGCGCTTCCATGACGCAGTCTCTCAGGGACAGTTCTTTGATAAAATAGTCTTTTTCCACATTCCCCAGCCTTGCATAAAACAGCACCCGCTCCACATACCGGCCGATCTGCTCGGTCTGTGACATGATTTTACGGATCGTGTCTGATTTGTTATTTTCACACAGAAGCTGTATTCCTGTAATCGGTATCTTGATTTCATGAATCCACTGCTCAATAAAATCCCTGTATTCCTCATTCAGCCGCTTCGCCTGTGAAACCTCATCCGTCATGGATTTAAGCGCTTCTTTTATCATTCGGAAATATACTTTTTCTGCGGATGATACCGGTTTTTTTGCAACCTCCGCCATGAGGTATTTCCTATCCAGGGAATCCAGCAGTGACTGCAGATACAGCAGCCTCTTCTTAAGTATGACATAACCTCTGCACAAACTGCCCGAAACAATCCCCGCATAGCATATCCAGAGCAGAAACATTTCCTGGGGTGCAATGCCATAAAGATACAGCAGCACCGAAAAGAAAAGTCCTCCCGCCAGACAGGTGAGCAGTACCGCTCTTTTATCAGATAAATAATCGGAAAGCGTCATATTTTATATCCCATCCCTCTTTTTGTCTGTATCAGATTTTCTGCGCCAAGTCCGCTGAGCTTTTCCCGGATTCTCATGATATTCACACTCAGCGTATTATCATCAATATGAATCTGATTATCCCACAAAAATTCCACCAGATCCATTCTCGATACTATTTCCCCCGTATGGCTGAACAGATAATACATGATTTTCAGTTCCGTTTTTGTCAGTTCAGTCTCCTGGCCTTTGAAAGAAAGCGTTCCTGACACCAGGTTCAGACGAATCCCCTTATATTCCAGCCGTTCCGCCTGCTCTCCCGCTTTTCCCCTTTTCAGAAGAAGTCTGATCCTGGCGAGCAGTATCGGAACATTATACGGTTTGCTGACATAATCATCCCCTCCGACCGTAAGCGCATACAATTCATCCATGGATGTGTCACGGCCTGTTATAAACATGATCGGCGTATCGGTAAAACTCCGGATATCCGCGCACAGACGGTATCCATCCCTGTCCGGCAGGTTAATATCCAGCAGAATTAAATCCGGACAAACGGATTTTACCAAATCAGTTACATGATGGAATTCAGCGGCACTTTCCACCCGGTATCCCTCATTGGATAAAAGGATTTCCAGTTCCTCCCTTATCAGGTCCTCATCCTCAATTATCAGTATTTTTCCCATGCAGGCCTTCTCCCTCTATGTCTTTCTTTCTATATTTATACAGTCTCAACACAAGTATAGCATTATCTGTGCCGGAACAAAATAATACATAAACAAAACAAGATTATACATTTTAATTTCCTCCCAATCCCCTAATATAGAATGGAACTTATAACTGTTCAGCAGCTTTGTATATTTCATTTTTTTATATCATCCGGGAGGGGATATCCAAATGACACCTATGAAATGGTTCTATTCTTTTATTAAGCCTTACCGAAAACGGCTCTTTCTGGGATTGTTCCTCGTAACATTTCTGGCAGGGCTGGCCATCATTAACCCTATCGTCAGCGGAAAAGTAGTAGATGATGTTATCAGCGGCGGGCAGTACGACAAGCTTCCCCTGTTTGTTTTCATACTGCTTCTGGTAACTGCAATACGAAGTGTACTCCGCTTCATGGTTCCTTACAATTTCGAAATTTGTTCCCAGGGCGTACTCTACAAAATGAGGGATGCGGTGTACCGCAAGCTCCTGATGGAAGACTTTGCATTCTATAACCGCAACCGGACCGGTGATCTGATGAGCCGCCAGACGGGTGATATGGATGCCATCCGCCACTTTGTGGCCAATGTTATTTCTTCCATTTATGAAAATATCCTTTATTTTGGTTTTGCTCTGATTATGATTTTTACCATCAACACCAAACTGGCCTTATGCATGCTCTGCATCCTCCCCTTTACGGTGGTGCTGACCGTCTGTCAGTTTAAACGGGTAAAACCTGCTTTCCACAACATCCGTACCCGCTTCTCCAGCCTGAACACTTTTGTCCAGGAAAACATCAGCGGCAACCGGGTTGTGAAGGCCTTTGCCAAAGAAGATTATGAAACAGAAAAATTTGAAACGGAAAACGATGCCTATAAGGCAGCCGAACTGGACTGTGCGGCTATCTGGTCCAAATATGTCCCTGTTTTTGAATTTTTCTCCAACATCCTTACCGTTGTGCTCATGCTCTACGGCGGAATCATGGCCATCCGGGGTGAAATCTCCTTAGGAAGCCTTGTTACCGTAAACGGTTACCTCTGGATGCTGAATATGCCTCTGCGTATGGCAGGCTGGTTTGTAAACGATGTACAGCGTTTTGTGACCTCCGTGGAAAAAATCCACACTACCTTTTCCGAGGAGCCCCATATCAGCAAACCCGATAATGCCATTACCAAAAAGCACTACAAAGGAAGCATCGAATTCAGGAATGTCTCCTATCAGGCCGAAGGCGAGGATATTATACAGGATGTGAGCTTTACGGTGAAGCCCGGCCAGACAATAGGTATTCTCGGCCCTACGGGAGCCGGAAAATCCACCATCATGAACCTGCTGTGCCGTTTTTATGACACAACTGCGGGCGATGTACTTGTGGACGGCGTCAACGTAAAGGATCTGGATTTGTATGAGCTGCGAGACAATATCGGCATGGCCATGCAGGATGTTTTCCTCTTTTCCGACACCATCGAGGGAAATATCGCTTATGCCCGCCCCGATTGTCCGTTTGAAAAAGTTAAAAAAGCGGCCATCGCCGCAGATGCCAACCATTTTATCCAGGCTATGCCTGAAGGTTATGACACCATTGTCGGGGAACGGGGCGTCGGACTCTCCGGCGGCCAGAAGCAGCGTATCTCCCTGGCCCGCGCCCTGCTTAAGGATCCGTCCATCCTCATCCTGGATGACACCACTTCCGCTGTGGATATGGAAACGGAAACCTACATACAGACACAACTGAAAAACCTGGAAGGCAACCATACCATCTTCATCATCGCCTACCGTATATCCTCTTTGAAGGATGCCGATCAGATACTGGTACTGGATCACGGACGGATCGCGGAACGGGGAACCCATGAAGAGCTGCTTAAAAACAATGGCTACTACGCCAGAGTATTTGAGCATCAGTATCATACACCGGCAAAGGAGGGACGTTAATATGGCACGTAACAGATACGATATAGACGAAGTCATGGAAGACCATTTTGACCTTGGGCAGCTGAAACGTCTCGGCCACTATGTCCTTCCCTTCAAAAAAGATATGTTCCTGGCGGCGTTTCTCATGCTCTCCGCCAGTGCGCTCACCATGCTCATCCCCCGCTTTTTCATGACAGTCATGAACGACATCATTCCTGCGGGAGATATCAGGGGACTGTTCCTCATCAGCTTCTACACGCTGCTGATTATACTGTATTCAGTCGTCTCCCTGAAAGCCAAAATCAAAATCACCAACCGGGTTGGCCAGTCCGTCATCCACCAGCTGCGGACCGATATTTTCTGCCATCTGCAGGAGCTTCCTTTCTCCTACTATGATGACAAACCCCATGGAAAAATCCAGGTAAGGGTAGTAAACTATGTCAATAACCTGAGCGACCTGCTTTCCAATGGTCTTCTCAATACCATAACGGACCTGTGCAGTCTTATATTCATCATCTTTTTCATGCTTTCCATCAATGTTAAGCTGACCTTGATGTGTATGTGCGGCCTCCCTGTTCTGGCTATTTTTGCCAGTCTTATTAAGAAAAAACAGCACCGCGCCTGGCAGATCCAGAGCAACAAGCAGTCCAACCTGAATGCCTATATCGCAGAAAGCATTAACGGCATCCGGGTAACCCAGTCCTTCGTAAGGGAAAATGAAAACAGCGGTATTTTCAACAATCTCAGCGACGGCTACCGCCAGTCCTGGATGCATGCGGTACGCTTCAACTTTATGATGGGGCCCACCGTAGATGTTATTTCCGCTGTAACCACTGCTTTCCTGTATGTGGCTATCGTAAATATGGCCATGAATGGCGGAACCGCTTCTGTAGGTGTCCTGGTAGCCTTTACCGGTTACATCAGCCGGTTCTGGTCACCGATCACCACACTGGCAAACTTTTACAATTCCCTGCTTACTGCGATTTCCTACCTGGAACGTATTTTTGAAACCATTGACGAGCCCGTTGCCGTAAAAGATGAGCCGGACGCCGTGGAAATGCCTCCCATCACAGGAAAGGTTACCTTTGATCATGTTTCCTTCTCCTACGAGGAAGGCTATAAGACGCTGGATGATGTGAGCTTCACCGCCATGCCCGGCGAGTCCTTTGCTATTGTAGGCCCTACCGGCGCCGGCAAAACCACCATCGTCAACCTGCTCAGCCGTTTCTACAACATTGGCAGCGGCACTATCCGGATTGATGATACCGATATATCCAAGGTCACTCTTCATTCCCTGCGTACCCAGATGGGCGTTATGATGCAGGACAGCTTTATCTTTTCCGGCACCATCATGGATAATATCCGTTACGGAAACCGTACCGCCACGGATGAAGAGGTTATCCGTGCCGCCAAAACCGTTTGTGCCCATGACTTCATCATGCAGATGGAGGATGGCTACCATACCCAGGTAAATGAAAGAGGAAGCCGCCTGTCCGCCGGACAGCGACAGCTGATTTCCTTCGCCCGTGCCCTGCTGGCCGATCCCAAAATCCTGATACTGGATGAAGCGACCTCCAGCATCGATACGGAGACAGAAATCATCCTGCAGAAAGGCCTGAACGAGCTTCTTAAAGGACGTACCTCCTTTATCATCGCCCACCGCCTTTCCACCATCCAGAACTGTACCCGCATCCTCTACGTGGATAAAGGCAAAATCCAGGAAAGCGGCAGCCATGAAGAGCTTCTTAAAAACCATGGCCCCTACTACAACCTGTTTATGTCCCAATACAGCTTTATGAACGACAAGGTCCAGGATGATTTCCCGGAAGAAAACTTCCCCGAAGCCTCTTATACCTGACACCGTCCACTACATCATTTCCCGTAATCCGGATGCGTTTCTATAATGACAAGCCGGATTCTGCGGTTATGAAAACTGGCCTCACTGAAAGTCCCCTTTACTTTCAGCGAGGCCGGCTCTTTTTACAGCTTCCTTCTTCTGCCCATTCAAATCACTTTACACCAATCTCCCTATTCCTTCGGAATATATTCCAGCAGATTAATATCCGCCTCCTCCTTTCCCGAAGAAACATGCAAAACCAGCTCACTCCAGCTTCCTTCCTCCGCCGGAAAAGAATACTCTCTCCCCTTCTCCCAGCTTCCTGCTTCCGACTCCTCATCCAGATAATGCATGCTCATACCGCCGCCCTCCGTCTCCAGTCGTCCGCTGATCTGAATATACCAGGAACTATCATATTCCTCCGGAACCGTAAAATGCACCATCCCTTCCGAATACCCCACACTCTTCTCCAGCTTCTCCAAAGGCGAGCTTTTCATGAGCCTTTCCCTGACCAAAATCACCCCAAGGACACATAATAATACAACCCCCAGAACAATTATACCTTTTCTATACCTTACCACTCTTCCTTCCCCCCTCTTTTCAAAGACTCCAGCACCTCAATCAACTCGTCCCAACTGTTAACCGTCAAATAATCAACCCCATCCGGCGCCTCCTGCCCCTTCTTCGCATAAGGAGTATACCATACCGCCTTCATCCCCGCCCCCGCGGCCCCCTTCACATCACAAAAAAGATTATCCCCGCAATACCATATCCTGTCCGCCGGAACCCCCGCCTTAACCTGCGCCATTGCAAAGATCCTCGGATGAGGCTTTCTGAACAGATAATCACACGAAGTCATAACAAAAGAAAAATGATTCCCCGGAAGAAGCCCATCTATCTTTTCCTTGAGACTCTGTGTACTCTTCATCATATTGCTCACTACAGCCGTCCCGATTCCCTCCCTGTAAAGATAATCCAGAAGCTTCTCCACATTTTCCGTAACCCTCACCCTGGCGGCCCCTTTCCAGAATACCCTCTCCACCTCCTCCCAGGGAATTCCAAGTTCTATTTCCAGATACTCATACAAATACCGATCAAACGAAACAGCAGAAAACTCCCCCTCCGCCTTCCCTCTCTTTTCCTCCCCAAAAAGCCCCTCCATATCCTTCGTCAGCTCATCCGCAAACACCTGAAGCTGCTCCGCCGTAATCCCCCGCGGATTTTTCACCGCCATACTCAACACAGCCCGATTCCCCCTGACCGCATCATAATCCCCCTCATCCGCCAAAGTCTGCCCATAATCAAAAATCACCATTTCCGGCATCATTCCCATCCCATTTCCCTCCTATATTCATCCATTTCAACCCAACCCCTTACCCCCATTATACTTCCCCCAACTTACAATACGCAACTCTCCCCTCTTTTTATCTTTTACTCTTTTATCTTTTACTCTTTTATCTTTTACTATTTCCCCCTATAATAGATATAGCATTTTACGGATTTCACTATCCGAATTATAAGCCGCCCAGACGGCAGAATGAGAGGTAATCACATGAACCAGCTTTATATGGACCGGCTGGCCCGGGTATGCAGCAGGCTCCGGGAGCAGGGCCTGACACAAATGATAGTAAGCGATCCTTTAAGCATCGGATACCTTACCGGCGTATGGATTGAGCCCTACGAACGGCTTTTTGTCTTCTACATCCGCACCGACGGGAAACACATCTTCTTTCTGAACAATCTTTTCGTCATTCCGGACATTGACGTAACGAAAGTCTGGATGTCCGATACGGACGACTGCATTGGCATTGTAGCTTCCCATGTGGATGCCGGATCCGATATGGGGATTGATAAAAGCTGGCCTGCGCGCTTCCTCCTCGACCTGATGGAACGCAATCCCGGAGTACGTTATGTAAACTCCTCCGCGTGTGTGGACCAGGTACGCTCCATCAAGGATGAATATGAAAAGGAAAAAATGAGAGAATCCTCCCGCATCAATGACGCCTGCATGGAAAAAGCCGCCGCTTTTGTCAAAGAAGGGATGACGGAAAAGGAATGTGCGGATTATATCCGTTCCCTTTATAAGGAAGAAGGCTGCGAGGAGGGCTTTGAAACCATTATATCTTTCGGGGCCAATGCTGCGGATCCCCATCATGAACCGGATGACACTGTTTTAAAGGCCGGGGACTGTATTGTCATCGACATGGGCTGTAGGAAAGACGGCTACTGCTCCGACATGACCCGTACTTTTTTCTGCAAAAAGGAAGATCCCGAGTATGCGCCGATTCATGATTTGGTCAGAAGCGCCAATGAAAAGGCGGAAAGCCTGATCCGCCCCGGCGTACGATTCTGTGATCTGGACAAGGCCGCCAGAGATCTCATCACAGAAGCAGGCTACGGGGAATATTTCAATCATCGTCTGGGCCATTCCATCGGGATGCAGGATCATGAGCCCGGAGACGTGAGCCTGGCTAATACCGCTATAGTGGAAGAAGGCATGACCTTTTCCATAGAGCCGGGAGTTTATCTTCCCGGAAAATTCGGCGTGCGCGTTGAGGATCTGATTCTCGTCACACAAGACGGCTGTGAAGTCCTCAATAAAGTGGATAAAAACTGGAAAAATATCGGCTGATGAACCGACAGACTGCAGACGGATCCTTCTGTAATAGGAAAAGCATGAAAATCGCAAGGATTTATTCCGGGAAAAATCGTCCATAGTATGTTAAAATATTGATATTCTATTTTTAATAACTACTCAGGGAGGGATATCAAATTATGGACAAAACATATATCTCACCGCATGAACGACTGAAAAAGTATGCTTTGGAGGATATTTCCTCTGTTTATGAGGATTTTCATCTGTCTCAGGACGGGCTGAATGAAGCCCAGATCTTTCAGATGCGGAATAAATACGGCAGTAATCAGATTGGTTATGCGGTGAAGAATTCTTTTCTGCACCACCTCAAAAGAGCATTTATCAATCCCTTCAGCATTATCCTGTTTGTCCTTGCTGCCGTTTCTTTTATTACGGACGTCTGCCTGCAGTCCAATTACGGACGCAACGGCACCACCGTTATTATCATTCTGTCCATGCTCCTGCTCAGCGGGACCGTGCGCCTGCTTCAGGAGCTCAAGGCCGGCCATGCCGCCGAACTTCTGACGGAAAAAATACAGACTACCGTCACTGTCCGCCGCGAGGGTCATATCATGGAAGTTCCTTCAGAGGAGCTTGTTGTCGGCGACATTGTCCGACTTTCTGCCGGCGATCGGGTCCCTGCAGATATCCGCCTGAGCCGTACCGATGATCTATTTGTTTCCCAATCCCTGCTGACAGGCGAGAGCACTATTCTGGAAAAGAACGCGGAGCGCCTTAACCCGATGACTCATACCTCCCTGAACAGCTTTTCCAATCTTGCCTTCATGGGAACCATTGTCATCAGTGGTTCCGGGGAAGGAATTGTTCTGGCGGCCGGGATCAATACGGTATATGGAAGCTATCTCTATGAGCTTCAGCAGACAAAGCGGGGCTTCGAACAGGGTGTCAATTCCATCGCATGGGTGCTGATCCGTTTTATGGCGGCGCTCATCCCTTTCGTGTTTGTAATATCCGGCATCACAAAAGGCGACTGGCTGACTTCCTTTCTTTTTTCCCTGTCCGTAGCTGTCGGCCTGACGCCGGAGCTTCTTCCCATGGTCGTTAATGCCTGTCTTGCAAAAGGCAGTACCGCCATGGGCAAAAAGCAGACCATTGTAAAAAATATCAACGCCATGCAGAGCTTCGGCAGCATGGATATTCTTTGTGTGGATAAAACCGGAACCCTGACCGGCGATGAGGTTCTTCTGGAATATTACCTGGATATACTCGGTGATGAGCGTCAGGATGTATTGGACTGTGCCTATCTGAACAGCTTCTATCATACCGGCGTGGCAAACCATCTGGACCGGGCGGTTTTAAAATGCTCCTCCATGCCGGGAAAAGAGGCATATTTCAGGAACCTGCCGGAAAAAGCAGAAAAGCTGGATGAACTGCCCTTCGATTATGACAGGAAATGTGTCAGTATCCTTTTATCTGTTCAGGATAAAGGCAATTATATCATTACAAAGGGGGACGTGGACAGCGTTTATTCACGGTGCCGCTATGTATGCCACCATGATCAGGTGATTGAAGTGGATCCCTCCGATTCCGGCGGCGTGCATACGGTTGTCGATGAAATGCTTGAGGATGGCATGAAGGTACTGGCGGTCGCCTGTAAGCCTGCGCCCGGTCAGTCCCTCATTTATCCGGAGGATGAAAGGGACTTGATTCTGTTAGGATATGTAGTCTTTTTCGATGCTCCCAAAAGCTCGGCCGCCAGTGCATTGGATAAGCTGCGGCAGCTTCATGTTCATGTAAAGGTGCTGACAGGGGATCAGAAAAGTGTGGCTGTCTCTATCTGCAGGCGTCTTGGCATCCCGACAGACCTCGCTCTCACCGGAGAGGAAATCGAAAGCCTGACAGAGGATGAACTAATCACCTCCGTAGAGCAGGCCTCGATTTTTGCCGAACTGACACCGAGCCAGAAATCGCAGATCATACAGGTGCTGCGTGAAAACGGCCATTCTGTGGGCTTCCTCGGCGACGGCATGAACGATCTTTCCGCCATGACCGCGGCAGATGTGGGCATTTCTGTTGATACGGCTGCTGAAGCCGCCAAAGAGTCCGCGGATGTCATTCTGCTGAAAAAGGATTTGAATGTGCTGGAACAAGGGATAATGGAAGGCAGAAAGGCGTTTGCCAACATGTCCAAATATATCCGGATCACGGCATCCTCCAATTTCGGGAACATCCTTTCCATTGTACTCGCCGGCGCTTTTCTGCCCTTCCTTCCGATGACTGCCGTCCAGCTGCTTCTGCTGAACCTGCTTTACGATATTCTGTGTATGACGCTGCCATGGGACAACGTCGATGCGGATATTTATGATAAGCCTAATGTCTGGTCGGGAAAAACACTGGGCCGGTTCATGCGGTTCTTCGGGCCTTTAAGTTCGCTGTTTGATCTTATAACCTTTGCCTTTTTATATTATTTTTTATGTCCGGCGCTGACAGGAGGCCTGTTTCCGGAGCTGTCCCCCGCCATGCAGGAGCAGTATGCCATCCTGTTCCATACCGGCTGGTTCTTGGAATCCCTCTGGACTCAGGTGCTTATTCTGCACATGCTGCGCACCAAACACCTTCCGTTCGCGCAGAGCAGTGCTTCCGGCATTGTCTGGCTGGTGACTTCTGCAGGTCTTCTGCTGCTGACTGCAGTTGTCTATCTACCGGCGGCATCATGGCTTGGGCTTGCGCCTCTGCCCTTATATTATTTTGCATTTCTTGCGGCAGTTGTCCTCGCTTACATGCTGCTTGTGACCCTTGCCAAACGGTGGTATATCAAAAAGTACCACGAGCTGTTATAAAGGAGGGATACCATGAAGAAAATCAACTTTGTAGCATTGGATTCCTCCACCTTGCAATGGCTCAGGCAGGCCCTTATGGAAAGGAGGTCAGAAAGTGAAGCCGCGGCCGAATTATACCGGGGAGTGGAAGAACTCATCTCCGGCCAGCTGGACTCTCTCATGCTGGAACCGGGCAGCAGCGTGTCCGTCCCGGCCAATGACGGACTGACCTGCGGGGATCTCACCATACATGCCAGGAGCCGCCAGGTGCTCCGGGGAGGAGAAGAAATCCAGCTGACGCCAAAAGAATTCGACATTCTTTATTTCCTGGCCCGGAACCGGGGCATTGTCTTTACCAAAGAGCAGATATACCAGGCCATATGGGAAGAGGATTATTATACCACGGACAGCAACATCATGGCCTTTATCCGGAAGCTCCGCAAGAAAATAGAGCCTAACCCGGATGCGCCGGAATACATTCTTACTATTTGGGGAATCGGCTATAAATTCAATGATAAATTATGAAGAAACTCTCAGAAGCAATTGGTTTTTTTTAAATCAATTGCTTTTTTTCTTGCCGGAAAGCAAGAAAATTGCAAGGGTTCAGCCATAGGATTACGGCGGAAAACCTTCTATACTTTGTTTTGTAAAGGAAAGCGAGGTGATTTTTATGGGGTATTCGAATTGATTCTACGAATTGGACTGTCCATCCTGCCGGGCTTTTTTATCGGTCTGGAACGCCAGATAACAGGGCATCCCGCCGGCATACGGACCAATGTCCTGATTTCCATGGGGGCCTGCCTGTTTATGATGTTCCCTCTCATGTCGGGCACCGATGAGGTATACCGTATCGCAAGCTATATTATATCCGGCGTCGGTTTCCTCTGCAGCGGAGTCATTTTCAAAGAAAGCGGAACAGTCCGCGGGCTGAACACAGCAGCTACCCTCTGGTGTACGGCCGCCGTCGGTGTCCTGTCCAGCTCCGGTAATTATCTGTTTGCCGTAACGGCTGCTGGTATGCTGATTGTATCCAATTTACTGTTCCGGCCGATTGCCATAAAAATCAAACCTGTCGCCCGCAGCGAGGAAAGCGAAAAGGTATACCGTATCTCCGCCACCTGCCAGGAAGACGCTGAAACAGAAATCCGTTCTCTGATCATCAACAGCAACACCTGTCGGACACTGTTCCTTACTAATCTGGAAAGCAGCGATGTGATTGGGGATAAAGTGGAAATACAGGCAGATTTTCTTTCTGTCGGCCGTTCCAAGGCTCAGACAGCAGAATCTATTGTAAGCAGGCTCCTGACGGTACCGAGTGTTGTCAGAGCCGGCTGGGAGCTTCTATAGGAGGAAAACCACATGAATTTTACCTGTCTTATACTCGGCATTCTCTTTGCCGCAGCAGGAGTCTTTTTTTATTCCGGCAGGGCTGTTAACCACATTACGGCCTGGAAGTCAATGTCCGAAGACGAAAAAAGGAAAATACGGATCGGACCGCTCTGCCGGAATGTGGGGACTATGATTTTCATAAGCGGCATTATCTTTATTCTCAGCGGGTTATGGAAAGCCTTCCGCGGTGATGTATTCCTGTGGAGCATGATCGCCTGGCTGATCCTTTCAGGGCTTGACGTCTATTGGATTGGAAAATCCGGCAGATATCAAATCCCGGAATAAAAACTTTACTATTAAACTGAAGGAGGTATCAACACCAATGAATCAGAAAGAAAAGAACCGCGTAATGGTTCATAAAACAACAGCGGAAATGGTCCGCAGGGATGAAGCGAATAAAAAGCTGGTTTTTGCGGCCTCCAACAAAATCAAGCCCGTGCTGAAGCAGCTTGATTCCACGCTTACGGGCCTGGATGAAAACGCAGTGGCTTCCCACCGTTCCATGTATGGAAGAAACAAGGTTACACATGAAAAGAAAAAGTCCCCTCCGGCACGTCTCGCGGGCGCTTTTATCAACCCTTTCACCGCGATACTGTTCTGCCTGGCAATCGTGTCGATTTTCACGGATATCCTTGTTCCTGTTTATCAGCAAATGCCGGAAGAAGTGTCACCGCTGACCGTCATCATCATTCTGACAATGGTATTCATTTCCGGAACACTGCGCTTTGTGCAGGAATCCCGCTCCGGGAATGCGGCTGAAAAACTGCTGGCAATGATTACCACCACCTGTACCGTCACCCGTAAAGACGGCACAAAGGAAATTCCGCTGGATGAACTGGTTGTCGGCGACATCATCCATCTTTCCGCAGGCGATATGGTTCCTGCCGATGTGAGAGTCCTGGAAGCAAAGGATCTGTTCATCAGCCAGTCGGCGCTGACCGGTGAAAGCAATCCCATCGAAAAGATTCCGGTTGTCTGTGAGCAGGAATGTGAAACAGTTACCGATTATACGAACATCGCTTTCATGGGAAGCAATGTTATCAGCGGAAGCGCCACAGCCGTCGTGATTTCCGTAGGTGATGACACCCTGTTCGGATCCATGGCTGTTTCCGTAGCAGGTGAAGCTGTGGAAACCAACTTCACTAAAGGGGTTAACGCCGTTTCCTGGGTATTAATCCGTTTTATGCTGGTCATGGTTCCCATCGTATTTTTCATCAATGGCCTTACGAAGGGCGACTGGCTCGAGGCTTTCTTGTTCGCCATCTCTGTTGCAGTCGGCCTCACTCCCGAGATGCTGCCGATGATCGTAACTACCTGTCTGGCGAAGGGAGCCGTATCCATGTCCAGGAAAAAAGCTATCGTAAAGAATCTGAATTCCATTCAGAATTTCGGGGCCATGGATGTGCTCTGCACGGATAAGACAGGAACTCTGACTCAGGACAAGGTTGTCCTGGAATATCACATGGATATCGCCGGAAAGGAAGATATCCGCGTTCTGCGGCACGCTTACCTGAACAGCTATTTCCAGACCGGCTATAAAAACCTGATGGATGTGGCCATTATTGACCGGACGGAAGAGGAAGAGGCTGCGAATCCACAGCTGGCGGATCTTTCGGAGATTTACCATAAGGTAGATGAGATTCCCTTTGATTTCTCACGCCGCCGTCTGTCCACAGTCGTTGAGGATAAAAACGGAAAACGGCAGATGATCACAAAGGGGGCCGTGGATGAAATGCTTTCTGTCTGCTCTTTTGCAGAGTATAAAGAGCAGATACAGCCGCTTACGGATGATATCCGCAAGGAAATCATGGCCACCGTCGATTCTTTGAATGAAAACGGCATGCGTGTCATTGCAATTGCCCAAAAAGAAGCCCTTCCCACCGTGGATACATACAGTGTCAGGGACGAAGGCGAGATGGTCTTGATGGGATACCTGGCCTTCCTGGATCCTCCGAAAAAATCTACCGCTGATGCGCTCCGCGCCCTGAAGGAGCACGGCGTTACCACAAAGATTCTTACCGGAGACAACGACCGTGTAACCCGCTGTATCTGCAAACAGGTGGGTATGAAAGTGAGCAATCTGCTTCTCGGTTCCGATGTGGAACGCATGAGTGATGATGAACTGATACAGGCTGCGGAAACCACCGATGTATTCGCCAAGCTTTCCCCTGATCAGAAGGCCCGCGTCGTATCCGCGCTGCGCAGCAACGGACATACGGTCGGCTTTATGGGAGACGGCATCAATGACGCCGCCGCCATGAAATCGGCAGATATCGGTATCTCCGTAGATACCGCCGTGGATATCGCCAAAGAGTCCGCAGACATCATCCTTCTGGAAAAGGATCTGATGGTTCTGGAGCAGGGTATCATTGAAGGCCGCAAGACCTACGCCAACATGATCAAATATATCAAGATGACTGCTTCCTCCAACTTCGGAAACATGTTCTCTGTGCTGGCTGCGTCCGCACTGCTGCCGTTTCTGCCCATGGAAAGCATCCATCTGATTCTGCTGAACCTGATTTATGATTTAAGCTGTACCGCAATTCCATGGGATAATGTGGATGAGGAATTCCTCACTATTCCCCGGAAATGGGATGCTTCCAGCATAGGCAACTTCATGATATGGATCGGGCCCACCAGCTCTGTCTTTGACTGGACGACCTACGCTTTCCTGTACTTTGTACTTTGCCCGTTCTTTGTATCAAACGGTGTCCGTTACAACGATCTGGCAGCACACTACAGCGGTGCGGAGCTGGCAAAGATGCAGCAGACCTATGCCGCCATGTTCCATGCGGGATGGTTTGTAGAGTCCATGTGGAGCCAGACCCTTGTTATCCACATGATCCGTACACCGAAGCTGCCTTTCATTCAGAGCCGTGCTTCAGCCCCGCTCACACTGCTTACCTTTACCGGTATCGCTGTGCTGACGATTATCCCCTTTACCGCCCTGGGTACCATGCTCGGCTTCGTAGCCCTGCCTGCAGCATATTTTGCTTATCTGATTCCCTGCATCCTGCTGTATATGGCGCTGGCTACTATTATGAAAAAAGCATATGTGCATCACTTCGGAGAACTGCTGTAACCGGTATTTTCTGCTGTGATTTGGCATAAATGCAAAAGAGACAGGCGCGCAGTATGTGATAGGTTCACATTACCGCCTTCCTGTCTCTCTTTTTAAGCTTTTTATTGAATAACCGGCCTTCCCGCTTTTCTACAGCTCCGGCTCTTCACTGTTCATCCACATGCCGTTCGTAAAATCGGGAACAGCCACCGGCTGCCCTCCAAGAGCGATGGATTCCTCCGACAAAGCGGTGATGCACATCCAGGATGCCGCATCATATACATCCACAGGACACGGCCTTTTCTCTATAACACTGTCAAAGAAAGCTCTCAGCACAAGCCAGTCCATGCCCCCGTGTCCGCCCAGCACTCCGTCATTCAGGAAATCCTTCCAGATGGGATGATCATACTCCTCCTCGTATTCTTTTGCATTTCCCCAATATTTACGGAAATCAAACTCTTCTTCTTCCGTATATTTTCCATCCAGGAATACCGTATCATTTTCTTCCTCATACATACCCTTTGTCCCGCAGACCGTAAAATCCCTGCTGTAAAAACGGGGCAGCGTGGTGTTCAGCGTCAGAAGGATCGTCTCTCCTCCCGCGCATTTGATAATTGTGTTTACCACATCTCCCTGGGCAAATCTGGTCTGTATCAGGCTCTCATTTTCCGGATGCCTTTCCTTCGCAAAGGCGTGCATCCCTTCCGCTCTGGAGGCCATGGATGTCAGCGTCAGCATCCGGTTTCCGTGATTGATATGAAGGATCTTGGCAATAGGCCCCAGCTCATGGGTGGGATAGTTTTCCGCGTTCCTGAATTTATAATTGCGTAGGCGGTAATGACGCTTTTCCAGACCGGTTCCCACTTCCTCACGAAGGTCATGCATATAGCCTCCCCTGCAGTGAACCACCTCTCCAAAAAGCCCCTGCCTTACCATGTTCAGCGCCATAAGCTCTCTTCTGCCGTAACAGCAGTTCTCCAGGAACATAAAGGGGGTTCCGGTCCGCTCATAGGCCTCCACCAGATCCCAGCACTGCCTGATGCTGTAAGCGCCTCCCACTTCCATTCCGACCGCAATCCCGGCCTGCATTGCCTCCACCGCTACGGGAATATGGCTCTCCCATGCGCAGGAAACCACCACAGCCTCCACATCCTTCCTGGCCAGCAGTTCCCTGTAATCCGTCGTCCATGCCGGGGTGTGCCCGCACAGCTCCTCTGTCAGCCGGGCCGCCTCTTCACAGCGGTCCTCATAAACATCACACACCGCCGTCACCTTAACCGAAGGCATTCTGAGTATCGCATCCTTAAGAAGCCCATATCCCCGGTTTCCAAGTCCTATGATTCCTACTGAAAGTTTTTTCATATGGTTTATCCCCCATTTATTCCCTGTCCCATCCGCTTAAGCGATGTCATAAGATTTTCTATATCTTTACTTTTACCATATCCAAAAATACATTTCTATAGGATTTGGGGGACAAAATCTTTGAATTCAGGTATGTTCCCTGCGCGCCATATAAATGCGGGGTGCGGCTCCCGTTGTCCTCTTGAAAACCGTGCTGAAATAGTTCTGATCCGAAAATCCCACCGCAGCAGCGGCCTGTCTTACGCTCATTCCCTCTTCCATCAGCCTGGCGGCCCTGCGCATTTTCATCTGGTTAAAATAGGCCATCATGCCGATTCCCGCATATCTGGTGAAGGTTTTCTTTATAGCGGATTCACTCATGCTGCACAAACGGGCCACTTCAGCAACGGTCAGCCTCTCCTCCACATGTTCCTCCAGCACCCGGACCACCCTGCGGTAATTCTCCGCTCCTGCCGACTGAATCCGGGTAAAATCCTCTTCTCCTCTTGTACACGCAGAAAGAAGGATATTTTCAAGCCTGCTGACAAACAGATGGGCTTCCGCTTCCTTTCCCGCTATAATCTTCTGTGTATATATCTTTCGATCTATTTGAAAAATACGCGGCACACAGGAAAGCAGCTCGCACAGCTCCTCCACCTCCTCTTTCCCAGGCCGGAATCTCCACTCCTTCATTGCAGGCATGATATCTCCGGTAAATGTCACCACAATAATATCCGGACAGCTGTCCTTCTCCGACCAGAAGCTATGGAATTCCATGGGCCGGTGCAGAACCGCCTGGCCTGCCTCCAGAAGGAAAACATCTTCACCAGCCGTAACCCCTATCGCTCCCTCCATCACACAGACGAGTTCCCAGAAATCGTGGGTTTCTCCTCCGAAATAGTAGTCCTTTCCGAAAACCTGCCTGAAAGCGCTGAACAGGGCGGATATACGTATGCACTTTTCCACTACGCAGCCTTTTAATGTTACATTATTTTTCATATTGGATTCCAGTATCCTTTCCTGTTTTCAGGATACCATATGTTTTTTGAAAAGTCATTGGTGAAGTTATTGGTGGGGGTGGGGGCCCTGAGCTTCTTGTATTCGGCCTGCCTGCCTTCCCGCTGCGGATTCCCTGCCCGGCGGATGTGTATCCCCTGC
>ERZ773183.812-NODE-812-length-31965-cov-3.203667_pt1 | contig 31965 bp, 32 predicted proteins | sample MGYA00580532_ERZ773183 | MGnify/ENA primary metagenome ERZ773183 (study PRJEB29015, sample SAMEA2737791) | human gut metagenome | biome: human gut; feature: human-associated habitat; material: faeces | place: China | collected 2012 ...
TTATACATTTTTAGGATTTATTCTTGAGTCAGTATATGTTTCAATCTTAAAGAAAGAATTCTATCTATCGGGATTACTAAAAGGACCGTTTATCCCTATCTATGGCTTTGGTGCATTATTGATTTTAAGCATTGTCCCTTATCATACTAATAATTTTGAAATCTTTTTTTATTCACTATTCGGCTGTACTGCCCTAGAATATTTGACTCACTTTTTCTTATCATATGATTCACAAATAGAAGTATGGAATTATGGTAAAATACCTAGCAATTATACTAGCCGTATTTGTATGTTCTATAGCTTGATGTGGGGATTTTTAGGAATTATTTTAGTTAATTACATCGATCCATTTATTAATAGCCTTCTAATTAATTTAAATTATTATGCTGTTAATATTATCGCACTCATATATATCCTTATAATCCTATATCAATTTTATAATCAGCAATTTCAAGTAACAAAAAAGCAGCCTAAATAGGTTGCCTACATATTAGATTCTCTTTTTTCTCATCGCATCAAATGCTTTTAATAAAATTGCCTTAACATCAAATAAAGCATAAGCACCAATTCCGATTATATCAACCGGACAACGTACTAAACGCTCAATTTTAATTTGTTCAAAACAAATCAAAGGACTTAACAAGACAACATCAGCATCAATTCGGTTTTCTAATGCTTCAGCAATTGAATAAGCTTGAATTTCACATTTTACAGAGCCTTTTTCAGATTCTTCAATCAGCTTTTCAACAAAAAAATCACTTGGTATTTCTGTATCCCACAATAAAACAATTTTTTTCATCTTGCTAAACCCCTTTCTTTTATATTTTGGTATAATTTGTTGTATTTTATCCATTAATTTATCACATTAAAAACTTTTTATAAGCAAAAATTATTTTTTATACACACAAATATATCATTTACAAGAAAAGATGTAAATGCTTTCATTACTATTTATTATATTTTTTTATTGTTTTTGACAATATATTTTATTACTTATATTTAAAAAACTCCTATAAAATGAAGCACACTTCCATAACTCAGCCAACTAAATTATAGAGTGTACTTAAAAAAGGAGTTTTTCTACGATAATATCTTTTCATAATCCTTTGGATCAATTGTATCTTCTGGATATTTCTCACGATATTTTTCAATCCCATCACATATTTTGACTGCTAATTTTTGATGATACTTACTACTTTGCAGTTGTCCTCTTTCATTAGCATTAGAGATAAAACCACATTCAATCAATACTCCGACTGTCTGGGTTGCCCGTAAAACTCGGAAATCTGCACCTGAAATGCGTTTTGCACTTCCTGTAACTTCTTTCATCGTAGTTTGTATTTCACTGGCAAGGCGCTTTCCTTTATCACTGTTTTTATAATAAAATACTTGGGAACCCCAAGCACCTGAGGCTGGAGCTGAGTTTAAATGAATACTGATTAAATAATCACTTTTATATGAATCTATCTTTTTAACCCTTAAATACATATCATCCTGTTTTGAATAGTGATGATTTCGTTTGGTCATATCCTGCTCGTCTTCACGAGTCATATTTACTGTTGCCCCTCGACTTTCAAGTTCTTCTTTCAAGGCATATGAAATTTTTAAATTTAATTCCGATTCATAAATTTTTCCAACACTTGCACCATTATCAAGGCCCCCATGTCCGGGATCAATTACTACTGATACATTTTTTAATGGTAAATCTTTGCTTACGGCCACATCATTTTTAGGATAAAAATAATGTCCCGCAAGATACAATGCTGCTGTAATCGCTATTATAAGATACGTTCTCTTCACAAAATCACCTAACAAATTATATGCAGTAACGATTCTAATAATGCTAAAAACGCGTAAAACTAATTACACGTTTTTTAAGTATTTATCTATAAAGATGCGAATAAAGTGAAAACACGTCATTTAAAATGATGTATTTTTATGATCGTACTTTAGCCCAAAGTTCAATATAACAATTTTCCTGATAAGGATTATAATATTTTTGAACCAGAAGATCATCTGGTTCAAGACGATGTTCAACAAACCAAACTTCATACAAATATCGGCTAGCCTTATATAAAGCTTCATTCACTAATGATTCAAAATTTTCTGCTTCATAACTACATACTACATACTTACCACTAGGAATAATTCGTTGTTCACAATCAATTGACGGTCTATCAATTTCAATCCCTACAAAATAATTAAATAAGGCAGGATCATCACTCAATGTTAAAATATCTACTACTACCGCATCTTGAACATCTAATTCCTGGTACAAAGAAACTATGTTATTTATCTTCGGTTCACCTAATTCATCTACTTTAGCCATTTTGCTTTTACCATAAAAAATTCGATCATTACAAACTTGTTTTTCATTTATCTCTAAAACCATCCCTTCTACGATCAATGGCACGCCAGTATCAATTACAACATAATTAAGCTGTAAATCTGGTTTAATGAAATGATCTAAATGAATTTTTTGATTACGATAATCATCTGGTGTAATTTTATAGACTTCTTTAAAAGCCCGAGTAAAAGCACTATGTCCAGAAAAACCACAGGCTATTGCAATATCTAAGATTCTTTTTTCCGTATTTTTTAATTGATTGGCAGCTTTTTCTAAGCGCCGCAGCTTCACATAATCATTCACAGTTTTTTTAGTTAAACGAAAAAATAATCGCTGATAGTAGTATTTTGATAAATGAGCAATTGCTGCTAATTTATCAATATCAATCTCTTTATCATAATTTTCTTCAATATAATCAAGTGTCACCTGAATCTCTTGCCATGCATACATATTTAATAACCCCTTTCTTAAGTTACTTATAGTCTACCAATTAAATTATCTCTCTGTTTATCTGTCAATGCCTTTATTCACAAATTAGAGTTAAATAAATTTTTGAATGTCAAAAAATCTTTATATCTATTAACTTTATGTGATTGATTTGTGATATAATCTATAAAGAATACATTATAGGAATGTGGTGAAAATATTGATTTGGGATATCACGGCAGAACTTGTTTCAGCAATAACATTATGCATTATTTTAGTCTATGCCCGTAAAGGAAATCTTCTACCAACCGTAAAAAATAAAGTTTTTCAGTATTGTTTATTCATTACTTTTCTTTCAGTCAGCTCTAATATTATTTCAACAACACTTTTACAATATTATAAGCAAGTACCATTATTCTTTAATAGCTTTTTTCTACTAATTTACTATTTAAGCACACCGTTAATGGGCGCTATCTATTTCATCTATGCACTAGCTAATATTTATGATGAAAAAGAGGTCAAGAAATATGCTGCACTTTGCAGTTTACCATCAATATTATACGTTCTTTTAGTTTTTAGTAATTTCTATACGTCGTTGCTCTTTTCGTTTGATCAAGTATCCGGTTATCAACAAGGACCTTGGATATTTATTACATATTTAGTCTTTTATATTTATGTCTTTTTTTCATTGATTCTAGTAATTCATAAAAGGAAATCGCTCGAACGAAATGTAAGTTATATTTTAGGGGTATTCCCTTTTATTTCTGCCTTTGTAATCCTATTTCAATATATTCACCCTGAATATATTTTAACAGGTACCGCAGCCACTAGTGCTCTTTTAATTATTTATTTGTATTTACAAAACAAGCAAATGTTCACAGACACATTAACGAATTTGTTGAATCGTCAAGAATTCAACAAGATGATCGATATCTTAATCGATAATAACAAACCTTTTATTGCTGTAGTTATTTCTTTAAAAAATTTTAAGTTTATTAATGATAAATTCGGCCAAGAAATAGGTGATCAAATTCTTTTAGAAGTTTGTCATTATTTACGTTATTTATTGCCTAAGCAGGCAATGTATCGCTATGGCGGAGATGAGTTTGCATTAATTTTTTATAATAAAAAGAATGTAATAAATGCTCTAGAAAAGATTGAAACACGAATGAAAAATCCGTGGCAGATTTCAAATATTGACTTTATCATTAGTTATGTAGCTGGAGGAATTGCTTATCCTAAAGTTGCTCATAGCAAAGAAGAAATTATTAACGGCCTAGAATATGCTGTTTCGTTAGGAAAAAAGGATAATGCTCATAATATTAATTTTTGTGTTACTGCAATGATCAAACAAATTAGACGAAAATATCAAATTCTTGACTTATTAAGAATTTGTTTAGAAAATAATAGTTTTGAAGTTTATTTTCAACCTATCTATGATCTCAAAACACATAGCTATTGCAAGGCAGAGGCATTACTCCGTTTACCGGACAATCCACTTGGGTTTATTTCTCCCGAGGAATTTATTCCAATCGCTGAAGAAAATGGGTTGATTGCTCCAATTACTTATCAGGTACTTGATAAAACTTGTCTTTTTATAAAAAAAGTGATTGCTGAAAAAAAGGATTTTACCGGTGTTTCTATTAATTTTTCAGTATTACAATTTATGCAAGATGATCTTGAAAATAAAGTTTTAAAAGTTATTGAAAAACATCAACTGCCTTATGAATTAATAAAAATTGAAATTACCGAAAGTATGCTGGTAACTAATTTTGATGCAATCACAAATTTTATGACAAATATGATTAATCGTGGAATCCAATTCTTACTAGATGATTTTGGTACTGGTTATTCTAATATCACCTATGTCCTTACTATCCCTTTTCAAGTCGTTAAAGTAGATAAAAGCCTAATCTGGCAAGCAATGAAAGATGAGAAAGCTGCAATTCTTATTAAAAAAATGATTGAAGCATTTAATCAAATTGGTTTACATATCTTAGCTGAAGGAATCGAGACGAAGGAGCAAATGGAATTTATGAAAAAATGCGGCTGTGATTTATTGCAAGGTTATTATTTTTCTCGACCAGTCTCATTTGATGAAGCTTTAAATGTAATCAAAACAACTAAAATTACCGAAAAATAATAGACATGGTTGTCTATAATAATGACCCGATCTCATTCATTAAGTCCAACGAATGAGGAGCGGGTCACTTTTTCACACTTATATCCTTGATGCCTTTGATAAAGCAAACATAAGTGGGATTATTAATAAATTGATCAAACCCCTGCTCATTGTCACATAAATATCTTAGTGATTTCAATAATCCTTGGGTTCTAACATTTCCTTCAAAATCATCTTGTAAAGTCGAAAAAATGATTATTGATACTTTTTTCTTATTATAGATAATAGGGTTTTTTAGTACAAATACAATTAATAGATTTTTTAAATTTAATTTCATATGACTCGAAAAAATAAGACTATGGCTACATGAATCAATAATCTCTACTTGATCTTTGTCTAGTAAGTTTTTCTTAAATATATCAAATGAAATAGCGACTTCTTTTTTTAATACACTATAGAGATAATCGTAAATTCCATTGATATTATCAATATCAACACAATTAAAATAATATTTCTTATTAAATAAAAATTCACTCATTTCGATTTGTCTTGTCTCCATTACAAGATTTTTAAAGTATCTCATTGTATTGTTATCTAAAAACTCAGATATTAAAACAATTGGGATATTGATATCAATATCCATTGAAATTGTTGAAATGATATAATCATATTGATTTATGTCACACTCTAAAATATTACCTACATTACCAAATAGTTCAATATCAACATACGATCCTATATCAAACAATAACTGCCTATATAATAAATCTCTATTTTGATGATCTAGCGTACATACAAATAAAACTTTCTGTTTTTGGAGTTTTGTTAAACAAATGAACTTTTCGAACAAAATTGTAAAAGACGATATACTGCTCATCGAAACATGGTGGATTGTTTTTTGCTCTATTATATTCTTGAGACATAAAGCAAGTTGAAATGAATTGGAGTAATTCTTCTCAACTTTATTATAGTATGTATTACGCTGTTTTGTATTAAAACTACAATGAAACAATGTCTTATCTACCATAGTAAACAATTCTTCCTTTAAATCTTTCAAAAGCGGTTCTTTAAATATAATAAAAAACTCATTTTCAATTGCTTTTAATGATTCATTGACAATCGTTAAAGACATTTCTTTATTATAATAAAATGACCCTTTATCTTCTTTAGCAAACAATTCAATAGCAATTTGTTTAATCTCATCATAGGTAATCTGGCAATTTATAGTATCTTTAATTTTTAATGCAATCTCTTTTGCAACTTGCATTTCAATAGATAAGTTAAACTCTTCCGGAATATCAATTTCAGTTAATAAATGCTTAGATTTAGCTCTTGAAATCATAACCAATATGTAAACGAGGAAATCAATTAAAGATGTATCAGATAAAGAAACATTATATTTTTTTAACAATGATATAATCTTATAATCTAACATCTCTTTATTTTTATAAAGGCTCTTTAAAAAATCAAACATAATATATGAGTGCTTGTAATTAATGAAAATAATATCTGATAATATAATTCGTTTGTTTTCTTCACGTCCTTCTAAAATCAACCCTACATTTGCTTTAGAGTTTATTTTCAGTTCATGCTTCGCAAACCATTCTCTAAGATTAGACAGTTCCTTAGATAAAGTTGATCTTGATACAAAAATTTCTTCTGCAAGATCATCTATCTTAATTCCTGTGTCGCATTCAAGGAGTCGCTTTGCAACATAAAAAGTTCTATTTATATATAGATAGTAATCAAAATTATGGTTACGCTCATGGTTTTCAATCTTGTTAATAAGCTCTAGTGCCTCCAAATAATCTGTAAAATCTATACGATATCCTTTAGGGGTACGTGAAATCAATCGATATCCAAATTCATTTAATAATTCTTGCACATTAATAATTTCATCTCTAACTAATCTCCTACTTATTCCAATATGATTTGCGATTTCATAAGAGGTTGCATAATCATCTAAGAAAGATAAATATCTTATAATTTGAATACAGTAACTTTCTTGATTAAAAATTTGAGCTCTAACCATAATTAATCACCTCACTAATACTCTACATTATTTTCCAAATCATTACCATTGCTTGCAATACATTTTTTATACCAATAAAATGATTTCTTTGGATATCTCTTTAGGTCCTTTAAATCTTCAACATCCCTATTAATATAAATAAATCCATATCGCTTCAACATTTCTTTGTGGGCACTTAGAAAATCAATACTACTCCAAGCTAGATACCCAATAACATCTACACCATCATTTTCAATCGCAGTTTTCATAGCTTGAATATGTCCTTGATAATAATCTATACGATTATCATCATAAATTTTACCATTAATCATTTCCTCTTTGATACCTATTCCATTTTCAACAATAAAAATAGGTAGATGATAACGTTCGTGTAATTGAATTAATGACAATCTAAGAGCATCAGGATCAATTGTCCAATTCCATTCACTTGCGTTATATAATGGATTTTGTACAAATCCTTTCCCCCATAAAAGATTGTTTTCAAAATCTATTATTGATTCATTTTTAATAGTTCTATATGATGTAACCATCATTGAACGATAATAAGATATAGCTAAATATCCTAATTCTTTAGAAGCCTTAAGTACATCCTCTTGTTCTTCATTATTAAATTCACATTCAATATCTCTTTTTTCCATGAAAGAAACAAAATATTCCGGTAAGTATCCTGATGTCATAATATCAAAGGAAAGATAATTCATGAATTTATGCGAGAATTCACAAGCAATCATATCCCTTGAAGTAGTAGTTGCAGGTTGGAACAAACAATAATTAACCATTCCACCAACCATAGCATCAGGTATTTCTTTTTTTATTGCTAAAACTGCCCTTGCATGAGCAACTTGAATATTAATATATAGTTGAGAATAAAATTCTTCTTTACTCATATAATCAGGCCTATTAGTTCCAGCAACCAAATCACTTTGATATGGAGCAAGATTTGTTTCATTATAAGTAATCCAGTATTTAACTTTATCATTCATTCTTTTAGCAATACACCTTACATGTTCAACATAAAAGTCTATAACTTTTTTATTTAAAAAACCATTATATGCCCTCATCAGATGATCAGGCATATCAAAATGAACTAAGGAAACAACTGGTTCAATTCCCTTCGATAACATATAATCAATCATTTCTTCATAAAAGTCTAATCCCTTTTCATTAGCTTCATCGTCGCCATTAGGATGTATCCGTGACCAAATAATTGAGAAACGGTAAGCTTTAATGCCCATTTCGGCCATTAAATCAATATCCTCTTTAAAATGATGATAATGATCTGTTGCAACCTTAGTATCACTATATTGAGATTCAATCCCAGGTTCAGGTGTAACAACAAGTGTGTCATATACATTTAATCCCTTTCCATCTTCTAGGTAGCCACCTTCTGCTTGAACATTGCTTAACGCAGCTCCCCATAAAAAATCTTTTCTTAATTCTTTCTTTTTCATCGTCTTTCCTCTTATTTTGTGGTCATCATAATTATCATCTGACCATCAAATTCTACTTTATTATTTATAGGAATGATAAAATTATCTCCCATTTTTATTTCAACACCATCAGCCTTTCCACAACCTTTAACAACCGTTGCTAGTTGATAGTTATTATAAATATAGCTACTCAATCCATTTACTTCTAACTTTGTAACTGTAAATGAGTCATTGGATATATAGACAGTTTCCTTAATGTTGTCATATTTTTTTTCAATTGGTTGAACATTATTTTCCATTTTTGATTGATCATAATTTAGACATTCAATAGCTTTATCTAAATGTAATTCACGTTCATTACCTTGAGAATCTTTTCGATGATAGTCATAAAAACGATAAGTAATATCTGTTGCTTGTTGTATTTCATAAACTACACTCCCTTTTCTCAAGGCGTGTAACAATCCAGCCGGCAAATATACAAAATCATCAGATTTCACATCTAGATATCTTATTAGATCATCCCAGTGTTCGTTTCTTATATAATCCTTTAAATCTTCTGGACTTGAAGCATTATGACCATAAACAATATTGTAATTTGGCATTGCTTCAATAAAGTACCAAGCCTCATTTTTCCCGCTATTAAAACCTTCTTTTAAAGCATAAATATTATCGGGATGTACTTGAATACTTAAATCATCTTCAGGACCAACCAATGAAATAATAACTGGGAATGGTTCGTTTGGATGACCAAACAATTCTTGATGACTGTTCCATAATTCATGCAATGTCTTACCAACAAATGGTTCAGTAATACAAACTGTAGAAGCGTTTTCTTGCGCGCTAAAAGACCATGATTGCCCTATACCATCCGGGAAATCGCAATAGTCAAAATAATCTTTGACAAGTGTATGTCCCCATATTGCAGGACGAGGTATAGGCTTAAAAAATAATATATTCATTTATATTCTCCTTTGAAAAAAAGACAATTTAAATTGTCTTTAAATTCTTGACATGAATACAAAAAGATCCGCTAAAATTGTGACTGTTGACAATATTCTCGCTACCTTAACTGTTTTTTCTTTAATGGTATAACAGTATTTTTGTGCATAAAATCTATTAACTTGGATTGCTTTTACACTATGATAAGCCCCCAATAATGCAAAGACTAGAATAACAACACTTAACCATAGACTTGTACCAACTTTCCATGCTGCTGGATAAGGAAAAACACCTAGTATAAACCCAATACACGAAACTGTAATTGCTGGGATAACATATGGATTCTTTAAATCACAATATTTGTCTTGCTTTTTCAAATCACTTTTTGCATTTTTTTCTTTTTTCTTTTTTTCTAAATACTTTTCTTCATAACTTTTTTGTTCCAACTTGATAATCTTCTCGCCACATATTTTACAAAAAACTGTTTTGTTATCTATCGGATTCCCACATTTTCGACAATACATAGAATTCTCCTTTATTTTAAAATAACACCAAATATATTTACGAGTAAAAAATACGAACTTAAAGCCATAGTAGCTAACGCTAATCCTAAATTACCATTCTTTCTATATCCTTGTTTAACAGCATTGTAATCAACAAAAAGCGCAAACCCTTCAGTTGCTAAAGCTAGTATATAGAAAACACTGCTAATATAGAAAACAATACGAGAGTTTCCGACAGTATTATGAACTACAGTTGCCATAAAAAAATCTAAAATAACCATTGAAAATAGAAATAAGATAAGACCCAGTTGGCAGAAATAGTTTTTTTGTGGATTCTCTTTTAATTCAACAACTCTAGAAACATCTTCTTCTTTTTTTGTTAATTCCTTCCCACAATAATCACAATATATTGCATCATCGAGTATTTCGTTATGACAACATGGACAAGTCTTCATCTTAATTTCTCCTTTTCATTAAACAGCTACTTCAGTAGCTTTCTGCTCTTCTAATTTTTTTATTTCGTTCTTTTCATATGCTTTCCAGAACGGATACATGATAACCATACCGATTGCAAAGTTAATAAATACTAATAATACTGCACCAATTGATCCGGCAGTTGCCAAATATGCTAAAATTGGCGAAGGTGTTGCCCACGGAATGCTTATAACAAATCTTCCTACGAAACCAATTGAGGTTAACAAATAACTTACTGCAGCAGTAATAGTATGAATTAACACAAATGGAATTGCTAAGAAAGGATTTAATACAATAGGTAACCCAAACATCAAAGGTTCCACAATACAGAAAATCATTGATGGTGTTGATAACACAGCTAGCGGTTTTAATTGTGGTAACTTTTTAGAACTCATATACATGTAGATTAAGATCGGCCAACAAGTAGATACATATTGGAATAATCTATTTAATTGATCAATCCATATATGAGGTGCTGCTAAACCAGCTGTATATGCTTCTGTATTTTCAATCATCCAAGTTTGTAACATTGGAGAGATAACTGTCCCCACAATATTATCACCATGAATACCACATACCCAACATAATGAGGCAAAGAAATATGCAAAACAGAAAACAAAGATGTTATCCGCACCGGAAAGAACTGGTAATAAAATATTTGTGATTACTGCAGGAATGTCGAATCCCATAATAGTACGAATTGACCAACAAATTAAAGCAACAAATAAATATGGCACAATAGATGAAAAACTATCTGAAATTGCCGGTGGTACACTACTTGGTAATTTGATCCTAATGTTATATTTGTAACATAAATGAATAACATTTACAGATATCGCCATCGCAATAATAGCAGTAACAATCCCCGCACTACCCCAATATGTAATTTCTAATGCATTTACACCTTCAGAAGTTGCTGCGATACCGTTATAGTTTAATAAAATGAACGCAAATAACGCTCCTACAGCACCAGTAGTTTTATTAATACCCTTAATATCAGCATATTCAGCTCCCATTGCCACACACATATAAATTGCCATGATATTCATTGACAAACTATTAATTAATGACAATTGGTCAATATATGGTGTTAAAAACGGTAATAATGCTTTTTCTGTAATATTTCCATCAGCTCCAAATAAACAAATAACCAAAAAGATTGATCCAACCATTGTAACACCAATTGACGAAACCATTCCTCTTTGTAAACCTTGAATAAATGGAATTTGACCAAATTTGATTAACGGACTGGAAATTTTATCCATAGGTCCCATAATCTTATCTACAAAAGAATTTTTTTCCTTTTTAGACATGATACTCTCCTCCTCTTCAATCGAAAAAATAAGCGCTTTCTTTTTTCTAAAATCATTATAGATTTTAATGTCTATTTTATCAATTTTTCTAAACGAGCTTATATGTGCCGTTTTATTACATGTCTATATTCACTCTTATTTATGAAAAAACTGTAACACACCAATTGCTCATCTTATTGGTAATATTACAGTTTTATAATCATTTATATTTTTTAATTTTGTAATAATCTTTTTATAACTTTTTTCTTTACCAAACAACGTACTAGTTTATAAAACAAACCCTTTGACACTTACCTTTGATAACATCGCAATTTCTCCGGGAAATAAGTACTGAGAAAAAATAGAAGATGCTCACAAAGGTATTTCTTGATCAACTTCTTTAAAACAGACTAAATGGTTTGCTGAAAGATACAAAAACGTAGATGATAGATGCAGTATATTAGTAAAAGCAAAGATCAATAAAAAATATATACTAGCATCTTTTGAGGACAAAGATGAAGTAGTAATTGACTACAAAAGATTTTTTGATTTAGAATTCTTAAAATAAACAGTATAAAAAATAATTGTTATAATATTTAGGAAAATAAGTATCCGTCCCAAAGTTCTCATTTCTCAATCATGTATAGAAGGACATGTAGATGAATAAAGAAATACGCGATGTTCTTTATTCATCTTACCAGAGAAGTTTATATACAAAAAGCCTGTTAACTGAAGTGAACTAAAAAACACTTTAGTTAACAGGTTTTTATTCTTATAAATTAAAGTTTACTGTAAAAGATTTATTTGATACAACTCCTGAAGGAGTTATGACTCTTCCCTTTGCAATAATGCTATATGTTTTATTAGAATTCTTAAATGACCCAGTATGACTACTCATTTCAAAGAAGTTTTTAGTATTTACCTTAGTAACAGTTACCCCTGGTTTATAGCTTGTATCAAATTTACTACCACTATATTTATATTTTAATATCATTTTATTATTTCCGTTATAAAATGATAAAGTTCTACTTCCTGAAGTTGAACGAAAATATGTTTCGATATTTACATTAATAGTTTCACTATCAACTGTAATATTGACTATTAATTCATTTTCTAGTTCGTTTAAGTCATAATTTAATAAATGTTTAACATAATCATCATAAGACTTGAAAGTATCCGTAATTTCTGAGTTAATAAACTCTTCCTCAGATAAAATGTAATAATTGGAATTATAAATTTCATTAATATGGTCAATCCGTCTTATTAATAAGTCTAACTCAGTTTCATTATCAAAAGCTTTTGTCGGAACTATATTAATTAACATTATCATTGATAGTGTTAAAAGGAATGTAAACATTATTTTTCTCATTTTATTTCTCCGTTTCTTCAATAATTTTTTTTAAAAATTTAATGTACTCCTTAAATTCCTTTTGCCCATATTCTGTCAAATTGTAAGTTGTTTTTGGTTTATTGTTGACAAATTCTTTTTTTACATCTATAAAACCAGCAGAAACTAGTTTTTTAGTATGTGTTGCTATATTACCATCACTACAATTGCAAAGCTCTCGTAGCTGATTATAAGTCAAATTAGATTTTGATAATCCTGCAACCATTTTTAGCCTAATATTTGATTCAAAAATTTTAAAGGTTTCTCTTCCTTTTATCATCCGTATCCCTCTTTAGAAAAATAATAGTAAATAACATAATAATGGCTACAAGTCCATATGTATCAAAATCATAAAATATATTCATAAAAACACCAAAAGAATTAGAAATAGCTCTTGAACTATAAATGTAAGCCTTAAGAATAAAAGATACAACAATATAACATATAAACAATAAAGTTATAATCATTGTTCTCTTGTTTCTAAAGTAGGAATAAATATAAAATAATTCAATTAAAACTATAATATAGGACAAAGAAATAGTTTGATAAAAAGATATCATTGCATCAGTGTTTAGATAGTTTGTTAATATCGGGATAATTATTTCTATGGAAAACAAAATAGGGAAAATAATCCATAATTTCAAAAACCTATGCTCTTTTACCGATAGTTCTTTTAAACATATTGTTTTCCAAATATATAAATTTATGCATATATTAAATAATACTTTTCCCCCATTATACAAATTGTAGAAATATTTGTAGTTATAAAAACCAAATTTAAAGTTTAAGATATCGATTACATATATAAGTAACATCATTGAAGAATAACATATAAGCCATTTACAAAACACACTAATTATTCCACGATATGGTGAATACTCCGTTGTAATATACTCTGTATCTTTAATAGCCTGATTTATTATTTTTAATTTATTAATATTGTTATTTTTGCTCATTAGTATAACCTCGATTATATATAAGGATATTATAACTTATTTTATATAAATCTACAATTTAAAGCTAAACTGCCCCCATATAACAGTTTAGCTCTTTATTTTGTATCATATCTATTTACTATTTAGATAGTTATATAGTAGATGATTTAAAATTATAGTCTTTGGGAAATTAATACATTATAAGGAACGATGGCTCCCGACTGTTGTGCTAGATACATCGCATTTACTGCAATACCTTCCATTCCATTATAATCACCACTTGCATAATCATAATAATCTGAGATATTAACTAATTTACTACTAGAAGTCGGTTTGCTATAGTTAAAACTATGAAGTGCATAATAACAATCCTTTGATGCAGTTCCTCCAGTATTTGTGAAAATGTCACTTCCATTTGTCTTAGAACCATTTGCTATTTTAACAAATACACTGTGAGACTTAACTCTACTGCCGTTAGTTGGACTATATGTGGAGTTTTTGTTTGTATTTACAGTAGCATGTATTAGTAATTCAGAGGCTAATTTATAATTTTTATTGCTAAAATAACCAATTACTGCAGCAACAGCGGTATTAGGCTGATTTGCTCTAGTTGTATTTTGAATAGAAGCCATGTACTCTTTTTTTATTTTCTCTAAACCGCTTATTAAATCTTTAATCTTATTAATTTCGGTCAGATTTTTATTTTGTGTCTCAATTACAAGTATTTCTTGATACTCATTAGTCAATTTGTCTAACTCTGCAATAATATCTATATGTTCTGATTCTATTTGTTGCTCTAATAATTCATAAGTTTTTTCTTCTTGATTAATTGATTGTGCATAAACATTAGTTTGCAGCAGGCACATACAAGTAACAACACTAATACATCGGATGAGCTTAATTTTATTTTTCATATTCTTCCTTCTTTCTATAAATATTACCTAAAAATATATAGATTTTGAATATTCTTTCTTATAAATTATAATGGTTATGATAAAGATTGAATAATGTATAGCCTTGTCTTATTTTTGTTAATAATTACTAACAATTTATCGGAATTATTTTTTTCAATGTATTTCCAATAATAATCATTTTTGAAATCTGGATATTGATTTGTATTAATTTTCAAGTTAACTAAGTATTCCTTAAATAATGCTTCAAAATCAGTATTTTTGTTAGAAGACAAATTGTTTGGAAGTTTACTTGTTTTTTCTAACTCAAAAATTTCATAAATAGTTCCGTCTCCCTGAAATCCGATTTCTGTTTTTTTCTCATATAGTGATTTCAAGTTAGAAGATAGTTCAATGTTCCAATTATTAATGTATTTTCTCGCATTTGAATTATGGACATAATAAAAATATGAGATTCCCAGAAATAGAAATAAAATAATAAATATAGATATGATAACCTTTTTCATTTCTTCTCTCCCCTTTCTAATTTAAGTATATCAAAAGTACTTTTTATTAACAAGTACTTTGTAATATTGAGAATTATAAAGGCAAATAATTTTTATGAAAAAGTAATGATAAAAAATTTTTTATTGACGATTTAACATTAATATTGATGAAAACAATTTAACACAAAAATAGACCTATATATTAAATAAAAATTTCTCATTTATACCTCTTTTTTAATTAACAATACCATTTAACTTTAACTGGATTATTTTCATTATCTATTGCTATCAGTTGCAGTGATTTTAATACTTTTTTAAACTCTTCTTTAGCAAGCTGATCATATATTTCTTTATTTTCACATGAGCCAGCTTGATGATACACTATTGCCGCCACAGCATAAAAAGTATAACCTAGAGCATTTGTTGGTGAATCTTTTGTTGCACATGCAATTAAAATTGCTCGCACAATTGCCAAAGGTACAATTGTCTCCTCAACATCTTTAATAAGCTCCTTAGCTTCTTTTAAAAGCATTCTTTGTTCTTTTTTTGTTTTAGTACCAGCTAAATATTTTCTAGTTTCACAAATAATATGTTTTAACCTTGCATCATCAGGATATTTATCTTGATAAATACTTAATAAATTTTGTTCCACGTAATTCAAACTCCAATTTGCTAATGTTTCAGCACTTTGACTCTCAATTAAAGCCATTAATACAACCACCGTAGGATCATCTATATCGCCTAACATTCTTTTTAATTTTACCATAAAATTATCTCCTTCTTAAATCTATTGCTTCGATAACAATATTATACCCATATCAACTTCTTCAAGCGATTAAATTGTTATTAATCCTACTTCTGTTTAGTTACTTATAAAAAGAAAAAATCCTTGAATAATCAAGGATTTTATAAACAACACATTTGATAAAATTAACGTTTTGGGAATTGAGGTCTCTTTTTAAACCCTTATTTGATGGGCTTTTTGGCCGATTGAAGTATCAATTGTTGCAAACTTTGTTGCAAGTCATGAGATTCCACCGCAATTCATGGGACCTGGGGAGATATTCCTTGTTCTTCACTAAGAACACATTACCATTGGCTCTTAATTATCAGAGATTTATACCTGTTGCGTTGAAGATGCATCATTGTTGCAACCACTCGGGTTTTTTAGTGTTCCCACATGACCCTCAGTAATCTCACACGTAAAATCCCTAGTCCAGGAACTATGCGCCAGAGAATTGAAGAGAGAATATGTGGTCTCCCTTTAGATCTTGTTGATTGCATCAATTAACACCTGCATATCAAAATGAGTATAAACCTTTTCAGTAAGTGACATTGCTCCAGAGTGACCAACAATCTTCTTAATGACTGTTTGGTTTACTTCAGCTGTTGCTAATAGACTTACACAAGTATGTCTACAACAGTGAGGAGTCTGCGTCATATCTAACCTTTTCATTAAAGGCATAAAATAAGAATCGTAATAGTTACGATATGAGAATTGTTCATTGCTTGGTGAATGTATTAAGTATTCACATTCATCTGTAGATTCATACCAACTTTTAAAGAATGGTAAAACTTTATCAGCAATAGGCACTCTTCTTATACCATTAATAGTTTTTGATTCAGTTACTTCAAACCACTGTTCATCAAGATGGACAGTTTCTTTTTTTAGATTAAGAAGTTCACCTATTCTTAGTCCTGTATATATAAGGATAAGGACTACTTGATAATAAGGTTCATCACTTCTCTTCCAAAGTTCTTCTATATCCTCAGTTGTAAAGTTTTTACGATTATATGCATTAGGATTAACATCCTTATATTTTGTTATATCAATAAAAGGAGAATAATCCTTATTACATATATCATTCTTTAATGCATACTTATACATCTGAGAGAATAAATGTTTTAATCTCTTTAAAGACGGATAATGCTTTCCACATGTATCAATCAGTCTTTGATAATCTGCTGTTTTTAGATCTCTAAATGCTTTACTGTGAAGTGATTCTGCAGTTATATAAGCTGCATGATATGAATTCTTTTGTCCAGGTGTAATCGTTCCATACTTTTCAAGACTATATCTTTCATATACTTCTTTAAAAGTAATTTGTGCACTATCTAAATCATAAGGATTATTGTGGTAATCTGCTAACATCATTTTACCTTCCCTACGAGTAGCTGCATATCCGATAATAACCATTTTTGTTTTAACGGTTTCCTTCTTTGGATCAATATCATATCCACTTACAACTCTAACAACATAAGGCTTTCTTCTATTTCCGCTTAATTTGCTTACGCTACCGAAACCTTTAGGCGATTTCATTGAAATATCCTGTCTCTTCCCATACTCTTTTATCAGAGCAATAGTAAGTATATTCACTTGAGTCGTTAATCTTCATTGCACAACCAAATGTTAAGATACCTTGTTGAAGAGCTAATCTAATATACATTTCACTTTTATTCATAGCTTTAGCTAACTCTGAAATAGGAACATTACGTCCTGTAAACTTAGGTACTTCTAAATACGGTTTGTTTTCTTTTATGTTTTCCATATATATATCATCCTTTCTCTTGTTCTTATTTAAAACGCGTAGCAATTAAGCTACTGTCAATATACTGAATAATCAAAAATCTTACTAACATGCAAAAAAATAATTTGCACATTAAGTAATAATGTCGATAGGTATTTCTATCTGGTTCATAGCAGGCCCTTAGTTAGAGGGCCTTCATTGGAATCTCACCACCCCGTTCTACCGAGGGCCATTACGCAAGTATCATTATCCCCTATATATAGTTACGGCCATAGCTGTGACTATCAGCTTTACGTATTGAACCTATTCAATACCACTCGCATTCTTGTAAATAAAGAATATATGCGCATTCTTGTATCGGCTATTACATACAGGTAAAGTACTACTACACCTATTCAATTTTCAAGGATCTAATAGATTTGTTTACCAACAATCTAAAGGGCAATTTATTTCCCTTCATCTATTACCATGGAATTTGAGAATATATAGGGCATATTTTGAAATAAAATAAAAAAAGTTACTGAATTGATCAGGTTCAGTAACTTATAAGGATTAATCTTCTTCACTCATTGGATTAATTTTAATGATTTGTTTAAGTTTCTTTAATGATGTAATTAATGATTCACTAACTGAAGATTGTTTAACACCTTCTTCTTTAGCAATCTCTACAGTGTTCTTACCCTCGTAAAAATACTTATGTACTCGTCTTTTTTGAATATCACTTAAATTAGATATTGCTTCTTCTAATTGAAGTTTTGCATTCTCCATTTTTAATTCAGTTTCTTTAGCACAAAGTATTTCAGCAGGAGTTGGTACTTTATTAATTGCATACTTTTCCAACCATTCATATTGATCCAAATAATAATAGGCCTTGTTTCTTCTAATCTGTTCTTTATATGTATGTTCTGCTCTATAATAGTCATTGAAAACATCTATCAATTCAACTTTAAGTTGAATTATAGTGTCTTTTTCATACAAGCTAGGATACAGATCTCTTAGATTAACATCTACTAAAAGACAGGTCATTTAAACATCATCCTTTCATGAGATGAAAGGTATTGATCAATTACCTCTCATTAACTCCCATGAAAATTGGAAATGTATAGGGCATTTCTTAAAAAAAGCGCAAAAAAAAGTACAGCATTAAATAAATACTGTACTTTGAGCGCATTAAAAAGATTATATTCTATTGTGGTTATTATTCTTTCTGATAAGTTAAGATGGATGTGATAAATGCCGTTATCTTCCAGTAACATGTAATCATCCTGGATAAACTATAAAAAAAGCTTTCCTATCAGACATATAAACACACCCTCTCTTATATTATACATCAACCCTGTGTATAATTAGTATGCTCCCAGTGTACAAATAAGTTTACAAAAGCCCATAAAATAGCGGTTAAACAACATTTTCATTTTACATTTACAATACTACTAATTACACTAAATTATTTTTATATATTAGTTTGTATCAACAAGTATATATATGATAGAATATGCTTACATATAAAAGAGGAGTGGATTATTATGACAACAAAGGAAAGCATACGTGATACTGCTGTTAGGCTTTTCAATGAAGAAGGTTATGAAAATGTTTCTTTAAGAAGGATTGCTACTGAAGCAGGGACTACAATAGGAAACTTGACATATCATTTCAAAAAAAAAGAAGATTTAGTTATTGAAATAGTTTCCGAATTACATGATGATTTTTCATTTTTCTTTTGTTCTTCTTTAAAAGGGAAAGACTTATTAGATGATCTAGTAAAATCTTTTAATAAGGCAGAACAAAATCAATTAAAATATCCATTCTATTTTATCAACATTAATGAACTCATTATTGCATCAGACTATTTTTCTAAACTTAATAATGATTTTCAAAAAAGGCTATATACTTATTACGTATCTTGTTTGTTAGTCCTTCAAGAAGATGAGATTATTGATACATCAGTTACTCTAGATCAAATCCATAATATTGCTACAGTTTTTATATCAATAATTACTAATTGGTCAACACCATCTTCAGTTTCGAATAATCCATTAATAAAAAGTTCTACTATGCAAAATGCATTACAACAAACACTTATCTCTTATTTAAATCATGAATATAAAGGTTGTTTATAAGTAAGAAGAGTAACTAAAGGTTATTCTTCTTTTTTTATATTGACTTCTGTTACAGTACATTGTACTATAAGGAGGAAAATTTATGGCAGTACGTGGACGTCCTGGAGCACAAAACCCAGGAAGAATGATTGCAGGTGGAATGGACATTGTAGACTTTATTGAATTAACAAAGAGAACTGAATGTGATTGTACTTGTGTTGGTAAAAGTTTTGAATTAGTTCCAATGGAACAAAGAGAAGACTTCGTAGATGTGGCAGAAGAAATTGGTGATCGCCATTTTGCTTATGCAAAAAATTAGAAGCTGAAGGGAATCTATTGTCAGCAAGTCATTATTATGGAAGAGCAAATGCATTATTCCGTGTAGCTGATTATGGTATCCATGATGGATTAACTGATGAGAAAATGAGAATCTACGGAAAAGTTCCTGTAACTTTCCAAAAGCAATGGGAATTAAGTGGAAGCAACTTTGAAACAGTCAACATTCCATATGAAGGTAAAAATATGCAAGGTTATTTCTGCATACCTGATAATACCCCTACAGACTCACCAGTTTTAGTATTTATCCCAGGAGCTACTGGATTTAAAGAAGAAAACTATGCAATTGCATATGATTTCTATGAAAGAGGAATTCCTTTTATCATCTTCGATGGTCCTGGACAAGGAACTAGTTTATACTTTGAACATATGTGGCTTAACACTACTAACTATATTGGTGCAGTTAAAGAAGTAATAGATTATGTAAAAGCGGACTCTAGAGTTGGGAATAAAGTTGCCTTATATGGTATTTCATACGGGGGATTCTTAGCTACTCAAGCAGCATGTGAACTTAATGATGATATTTGTGGGCTAGTTGTCCGTGGTGGTACAGATAGAACAGACGATTTAACTAAACATCCGTGGGTTGGAATACCTAATTTCTATTTAGGTGGATTCCAATTGAAATTTAACGAACCTGATTTAGAGGTATGTTCAAAGATGTCTACTGAAATGTGTGTGACAGATAAATTAAAGAATATTACTGTTCCTACACTTATTATCCACACTGAGAAGGATCCAATTATTGGTGTGGATGGGCCAAAGAGAATTTATGATATGATTTCATCAACAGACAAATACTATGCTGAATATCCAGGTCAAGCACATTGTGTAAATGACCAAATGGATTCAGCTGGATGCTTTGGATCTGATTGGATGGTAAAAAGGATGTTATCTAAATAACTTGCATTAATTCAATGTCATATAAAAAGGATGTATTTTAACAAAACAAAATAACATCCTTTTTTCTTTTATCTTCGTATAATAAACAATTATGTAACTACAAAAACAAGCTATGGTCACTTTAGTGTTGACCACAGCCCGTTTTCATATTCTCGATGCGTTCTAGAGGGCAATTTTGATACCCTATTTTGTCGGAAAATCCAACATATTTTGGGGGGGTGCAAAACATAGGTTAAATTTGACATAAATTTTATAAAGTATTAATTACTCCTCTTCCATCATCATTTTATAGTGTTCTTCATGTTTCATGTTTACAAACAATTCTCTAAAGACACGCTTATATCTATCGATGGAATCTGTATAACTATCAATGTAAAAATCATCTGGTATAGAATGAGATCCATCATTAATCCAACTTATTAAAGAACGACATATTGTTTTATCTTCAACAGAATCAAACGATTCAACTATAGTATCATCAATTTCCTTACCTAATATACCAAAGTAGTTTTCAATAATTCTTCTCATAATATTTTGTGTTGTTACTAACGATGCATTTGTATTCGTTTTTAATTCTTTCCACAACAATTCATACGAAGTTTTTATTGGGTTTTCTTTTCCAAAACTACGTATAGATGTTACATTATAATCTTTGCTAATAATCCAATAATTAACATCGTTACACTCTTTTGTTCTTCCATTAATAAATGAAGCTTCTTTATGAAAGAAAACATTATGCGTAAGGACAAACACTTGTTTAACGTTCGATTTATTTTCACGTACATCTTTTACTAGTGATTTCACCATTGAACTTACTATATATAAAACAGTGCTATCTAAGCTACTAATTGGATCATCTAGAACTAGGACTTTACTTGAAGATACTTTTGTTTCATCCATTGAACCCTTAGCCAGTTGCATAAAATAAAGGAATGAAATAAAAGTTTCTTCTCCTTCACTCAATGTATTAGTTGCTAACGTTCCATCCATTCTTTGAATCTGATAACAATTATCCATTTGCTTAGACGGAACAATTTGAAAATTTGTAAACCCATAGGCTCTTAGAGATCTATTTATTTCATCAACAGTAGGCTGAACACTTGTAATATTTTTACCAGCCTCTACAATCTTTTCATTAAGCTCATTTAATTTAATTTGACAGTCTGATATTATAGTTGCTATTCCTTTTATTGCTTTGTCTATATTTGCTACATCTTTTAAATAATCTTTTATTAAACTAGAATTTTCAGTTACTAAGAATTCCCAAATATCATCAACTAGTTTTTGCTTTTCATCATTGAAATTATCAACAATTGTATTATGCTTATTAATTACTTCATTAGCGCTATTAAACACTTTAAGTATATTTTCTATTGCTTGTTTACTTTTAGATATTTCTATACAACTCCCCGGTTCTCGTGTCTTAGATTCCATTTCCACTATAACAGTTGAAAAAGAAGATTTTAATGAATCTAATAATGCATTTGCTTTTACAGTATCTATATTAGCTATATTAGTAGTATGTTCATCATTAACAATAGCCATATATTTTGATTGTAATTGTTCTGAGATACTTCTATACTCTGTTACTAATTCATTTATGTATTCAATATCATTTTCATACTCACCATTAAAAAAATCATTTAACTGATTTTCTAAATCCTTAGTAATTGTTTTTTGCTGACAAAATGGGCAAACACCATCTTCACCTATGTATGATCTTCCTTTATTAACCCAATCAGCATTATTTAGAAATCCAATTAGTTTTGCTATTGGGACATCTTTATTTCCAACGATAGTCTTTGACCAAATTGGATCATTTTCAATTATATCAAGTCGTTCAGTTAAACTAGTATCGTTTGTATTTATTGGGTTACATAATTCTGGCTTTTCTGAAAACAACAATTTTGAACGTTCTATGATTGATTCTCTTGTTTCAGCTGATTGATGAGATATATTATATTTATTAATTACTTCTTCTTTAAATTTTTCTCTACTACTTCTTAGCCCGGAAAACGCCACTTGAAAATCACTATCATTTTTCTTAAAAATATTACTCCACACATTTTCTTTAAATCTTGTATCAAGCGCTTGTCTTTCTTCATTTTTTCCTTTTAAGGTTCTCTTTCTTATTTCAGAATCAGCGTATTTATTTTCATAATCTGTTTTCATTTTCTCAAGAGCTTCAATATCTTCAATAGCATCTGCTCCTAAGGTAAAAACCCCTGCAATATTCTCTTTAAAATGACGCGCTCTAAATTCCTTATTATAAACAAGCGTATCCATTGGATTATCATTTTCCCATTCAATTGTACATGAGTTGTACTTAGAATCTACTGAGTTATAAAGGTAATTACTTATTGTGGATTTACCACTTCCGTTTGGTCCATAAAAAAAATTTATTTTCTTACAGTCCTCTATCTTTTCACCTTCAGCTGAATATGTTGCACAATTTGACATATATATTGATTTAATCATTCCTTATCATTCCTTTTCTATTCTATTTTGTTTAAACTTACGGATTACATATTAAGATAATTATAGCATATACATAATTTACAAAATACAAAAAAAGAAGAGTTATGGGAAACTCTTCTCAGGTACTGTGATGGATTATTTTTAAGTTTTTTGGAAAGGGATCCACCACATATATATTATGTATCATAAAATAAGTAGAAATATCAATTACAGTATCTGTATGATTTTCTTTAATATTAGTTTGGGAAATACTACCAAAAAACCGACATAATAGGGTATTATGCGAAGTAACCTATTTCCGCCCTATTTTAAAGGGTTTGAAGCTTGGCGTATAATTCGCTCAATAGCTGTTGTCTCCAATTATTCTCTAAGCTTTTATCTTCTGAAATCATTGGATAATAACATGCTTTATGTACTCTTTTTCCTTTTTGCCTATTTGTAGTTTTGTACAAGTAATAATCATCACTGCCTTCTTCTATAGCAGTAATAGGCCCTAGCCCCTTACATAATACAAATTGTTTGATTTCAATATTATCACTACTAATATTAATTTTTTCAGGATGAATATTTCCAGTTTTATAATCGATATTTGGTCTAGATGCGTTAGGATCAGTAACTTTATTTTTGATTATATTTTCTCTAGCAAGTTCTAATATATCTTCATCAATTAAATAAGGACTAAGTGCTATATTATCATATTGTATTGAATCATCATTAGATATGATTTTATATTCATACCAACATAGATCTTTTAATGCTCTTTTTCCTCTATGCAATTTAGGATTACCTTTACAATCAGTATCTAGTTCTAATGTTATTCCACAATCTAATACAATATTAGAAATCAATTGTTTGCTAGATATACTATTTGCTAAGCCATGCATCATTAAACTTATTCCTAAACTCATTCATTATATCAGAGAAAGTTTTTAAAGTACTATCATACTCTTTTACTTTCTTTTCAAAATCCATTCCATTATCTTGTGCTAACGAATCCCAATAGTACGCAACCATACTGATTGCGGGTAATTTCCCAATACGTGCTTTAGTAATATTAACACCATGTTTAATATTACTTGGCGCGTTTGAATTTAAGATTGGCTCAAAAATTTCTCTATCTAAATAATCCAAAATTTCTTGTTCTTTACTCATATATTTTTCCTCCTATTTAGTTAATATATTTTGTATCTTCAACAATTATCAGATGATCTTTCAAATGCTCTAATTGATTTAGAGACATACTTTTTAAATAAGTTACATTCTCTATATCCTCACATCCAACGATAATCACCTTTTCAGCTGAAAATGTACGTCCACTATAAATACATTTATCAGATGATAAATAACTATATCTATCATTAAGTAAAATAATCATTATATTTCTACTAGTTTTTATAAATTCAAATCCATCTCCAGATTTGATTTTTTCATCTAATATATCAAACAAACATTGATCTGAACTATTAGAAGTATCAAACTCAGAGAAATCTGAATTTATTATTTTCATACCTACTATTCTACCTACAGGTATACCAATTAATGTATTTGAATTCATAATATACTCCTTGTAAATCTATTTAAATCTATAAAAAGAGCGTTTCCTACTTAAACCATACTCAACAACTTTTCTTGGCCCTAGACACTCAATATCATCACGATCTTTTATCATCATAAAAAAACCGCGACCAAGTCTTGCAGCTCCTGAGATACCAATATCATCAATTAGTTGCTGGTACTCAGAATTTGAATACAAATCTGGTATAGAAAACTCGTCTTTATTGTCTTTATATTTTTCTAGTGCTCTCCTCAATGCATCTCCTGCTGTAAAAATTTCATTTTCTAAAGCTAAGCATTGTTTGATGTAATCAGTTATGCTTAAATTTTTTTTTGCAGCAGTATTCTTTACTTGCTCATATTGATCTTCCGTTAATTTAAAACTTACATTTACTGTCATAGTTCATCCTCCTCGTGATGACAGTACTACTGTCGCTTATCACTGTACTACCAGTGTATCACTGTGGTTTATTTTTTGCAACACTTTTTTAAATTTAAAGAAATTCTTTAATTTTTTGAGTATATATTAATAGGAGGTGAAATAAATGGATGATAATAAAATAATAAGTATTGTTTTAGAAATTAATTCAATAAAGGAACTACTTGTGGCTTTACAACAACTCGCAGTAAATGATAATTTGGATTTTATAAATTTAGATGACTACTTAACAGTACCCATTGGTTCTCTAATAACAATTTCTAATACACTTATCAAATTTAAAAAGACTCAATAATGAGTCTTTTTTGGTAAAATTCCTTCATAAGTGTTTTCTTATTTTTTTTAAACAAGATATTTCAATATGATTTAATCCTCTTCTATTTGAATAATGAGGATAACCATATTCATCTATAAAGAATACCTTTTTCCTATATTCTTCTGCATGCTCTGAACATAATAAAATATAGTTATAAGTATCATATATACTATGTTCTGAGTTTATTAATACTAATCTCAGATTATAAACATTACTTTCTTCACAAATGAAGCAATAATTTATATTTTCTAAAACTCTATTAAATAATTTGTCACCAAGTTTTAAATCTGGTAATTTTGGTAATCACTTTCAGATAAAGATGATGTATATGAAAATCCTGGCAAATCTATATATTTTTTAATCATCATATTTACTATGTTAATAAATAATTTCTTTTGGGATTCATTATAGTTGTCAAAATCATAATCAAACCACAATGAATGTTCATCGAATTCTAAATACTCGACTCTTGATTTGATTGTATCAAGTGTTGCCAAAACATAAGTTCGCATATCTTCTGGTTTAAATAGCTCTAAACATTGAATCATGCGATTTGAATTTCTTTTTCGTAATATTGGATTATCCAGATAGAATCTATAGGTATATACTACAAATTTTTTGATATCTATTTTTTTTTGCGAGAACAGATCTTCTTCTTTAATAAACAATAAAAAGGAAATCATTCCATAGTCGCTACCAACAGCAGAATTAGAATCCAGACTCATTAATGCGTTAAATAATTGTTTCATCGTATAATAAACTCCATACTTATCAAATTCTCGATATTTATTTCTTTTTTCTTTTCCTTTGATAAATTAACCATCAAATTATTACGTCTTTCGTTTATTTGATCTTCTGCCTCAGCTAAAGAAATCCATGATTGTGATATCTTTTTACTTAGTTTATGAATTTCACTTTGAATTCTTTCTTTTTCTAAAATATCTTTTTCGTAATTAAAATCCATCTGTAATATTTTTCTTTTCTCTCTCATTTCTTTTACTTTCACCTGAATAGACTCTATTTGATTATCAGCCCATGAATTAATGTATTCAGATTCATCTCTAAATAAATTTTCATTTCTTAATTCTATTTCATTAATTGTTTTATCTATATCAAGATTATGCCTTTTGTTCAGTTCACCGAAATCTGTAGTTGTTACTGCCGTTTCTGCACACTCTAATTTAAGCAGTTTATGACATATATCTCCAGGAATTATTGTACCATCATCAAATCTCCCTGATAATACTAACGATTCTGTTAACTCAAACGAATTATAAGTAACTTTTGATACTACAATTTGTCCAGATTTATTTTCAGTATTATCAATAAATCCTATTTTAGCATTACTATTAGTATAATCTAAAGTATTCTTACTCAAGTTATTTCTATTTTTAGCAACCAATAAAACCCTTTGTCCTAGCTCACTGTTTAAAGAACAATAATGATAATTTGATAAATTCTTTTTTTGAGTAGAAACATAATAGTTCTCATTTGATTTTTCCATTTTGAAAGTAAAATCATTTTCATTGAATTTAGCATCATTAAAATATGTGTATTTTAATAATTCCCAAAAGATGATTTCATATTCATTTACAAGTTTTGTAGCCTCAACATATTGTAAGTCAAATGATCTTTGGACTTCCTCATCAAAGTATTGCTCTAGCTTATCCTCTGAAATTTTCAAAGATTCTTTTATTTCTTTATCAAACTCTTTTTGCATTTCCTCAAACGCTTCATTTATCTCTTCAGGAGTCCTACATGAGGTATATATTTTTTTAATCCTTAACTCAATATCTTCTGCAATATTAGTATTTCCTAAAATCAAATCTGATGATCCAAATGTCTCTTCAAATATTCCAAGTTTTGTATTCAATAAAGTGTATATTCTGTTATCTATTGAGCTATTCTTATTAAGCATATTCATTACTATGACATCATTTTTTTGTCCATATCTATGACATCTTCCAATTCTTTGTTCAATTTTCTGTGGATTCCAAGGAAGATCATAATTAATCATAATCGAGCAAAATTGCATATTAAGTCCTTCAGCCGCAGCATCTGTTGCAATCAGTATTTCATATTGATTTTCAAAAGCATCAATAATTGCTCTACGCACATTTATTGATTTATCAACATTTGAAGATATTTGATCTGTTTTCTCCAACCATTCACAATACAAATTATTAATTTCTTTTGAATTGTTTTCTCCATTGAACGACAATATTTTATCGTACCCATCATTTTTTAATCTATAAGCTAAATATTCTTGTGTTTGTTTTGATTCAGTGAAAATAAGTATTTTTTTATTTCTTGACGAATCTTGTAAAAGCAATTCAAATGCACTATCTATAGCTTTTTTTAAACTCTCATATTTACTATCAATTGTTATTGTCTTAGAGAATTCTAAACACTTATCTATATTTTTTATTATATTATTTATATTTATATTCGGTTTGTTTGCAATTATCTTTTCTTCTTCATCATTTTCTATATCATCAATCACTAGTAATTCTTTATTTTGCAAATTATACTTCATGTTTGTTAATGTTTTACATACAGCATAAGAAGATGATGATAATAATTTTTGTAGCAATATAATCAATAGTTGATTTTGTCCACCGGAATATGATTCTAAAAAATCATCACTATATAATATACTACTAACCATTTCATAAAATTGAGATTCTTTTAAAGTACTTTCATATTCGAACACTTCCACAAGTCGCTTCGTATATTTAATATATTTAACAACATCTTTTCGTAAAGTCCTTACAATGTATTTTTCTAAAATACTGTGCAAATCTTCTTTATTTAAGTTGTAGTTGTTTATATACTTGCTTTTAAATAATTCAACATCACCAAAAATCTCATCATCAATAATTGAAATCAAACCAAACAATTCCAATAGATTATTTTGAAATGGAGTAGCAGTTAACATTAGTTTTTTTGTTCCTGCAAAAGCCTCTTTAATTGCGGGGGCCATTACACCGTTTGATTTATAAACATTTCTCAATTTATGAGCCTCATCAATAACAACTAAATCAAAAGTTGAATTGAATAATTCCTTATTTAAATAAATTGAATGTAGCGAAGTTATATATATTTTATCTTCCCATTTAAAATCTGCACTCTTGAATTGTTTACTACTCAATAATGTTGATTCCAAGAAAAATTTTTCATACAATTCTTCATTCCATTGTTTCATTAATGATGCAGGGGAAATAATTAAGATTTTTCTTTTCTTTTCATACCAATACTGAGATATTACCAACCCAGCTTCTATTGTTTTTCCTAACCCCACTTCATCAGCTAGTATTAACCCCTTTTGAAAAGGCGTTTTAAAAAATGCCAAAGCTGCATCTATTTGATGGGGGTTTAAGGAAATTTTAGAACCCATTAATGATGTCCCCAATTTTGAAAAATCTTCACCACTTTTTTTTAATTGAATATAGTTTGAAAGATATGTAGCCTGACTTTCGCTAATCATTATCTTTTAGCCTCTTTATTTTGGAAAGTAGCATTATGTTCCATTAAATATGCAACTCTTTCTTCAGTTAGTAAATCAGCAGGCAATACAAAATCCCTATTCACATTTAATAGTTTCAAATCTTCATCAGATAAAAGTTTAGATATTTCTATTGATCCATCCATAAAATTAAATGTTATTAAATATCTATCAAATAATTTGTCGTGGTTACAGCAAAGTAATAAACCATTATTTGTGTCGATTTTCTCATATACATTAGAGTTAGCTGCAGGTTTAATATGTGAACCAATTAATAATTCTTTATTTTCAACTCCACACATTATACAATGACAATTTTGTGTAACCATTAAATTGTTCTTAAATACACTTTGCACATAACTATTTCTAGATACCGAATTAACAAGTGTTGTACCATCAATTCCATATTTGTTGGCTAAATCCACTAATTCTTTATACATGATTTTATCTTTTTTTTCTATTTCATTAATTTCTTCTTTTGTAATTTTCTTTTCTTTCAAACTACTATCCGCAATATTTGATATAACCTGACTATCGAACGTTAAAGTTCCATTTTCCTCTTTAAGCACTTCAAACAAAGTACATAACTGCAAAAGACTAGGAACCCTGTTCTCACCAGTAGATGTTCTTGATCCACGTTCATATGGTGTTGGGTCAATATCATAAATTGTTTTTGTTGTTTCAAAATAATCATCAATAAAATCTTTTCTTTGATTATAATAAAATCCATATTCTAACAAATATTCTCGTAGAATTTTAAAAGGAATAGATGAAAAGAATACATTTTTAAATTCATCATATAAATTTGGATTAATAGTAACCATCTGTTTTTTTACGTTTTTTATATTAGCAAGTCTAAACCCTTCATCAAAGTCTGGTGATGCACTTCCAAAATAATCGAATATTCTTTTTCCTTCACTTGTTAAATCCAATATAAAAGAATCGCCTATTGCAGAACCTAACGAAACAAGGTTCAACCCAATCATTAATTCTGTTGTCCAGGCATAACCAATATTATTTTCTAAATTAATTTTTCTATTTCCATTTTTATGTCTCAAAGAGTTATTCCCAGCTAAATAAATATAATTAAGAATTCTACCTACTGGCGCTGGTCCTGAAACTATATTTTTAAATGCTATGTTGTGTTGATCAAGATTAAAAGTTTTCATAATTCTCCCCTATTCTATAGTATTTTAATAATTATAACATTTATGAAATTTGATTTAAATTGATACTCATATATTATTAATCAAAATTACAAAATATGATTGTATATAATGTAAAATGAATTGACATGTGATTGAAATTAATGTAATATTAAGCAAGGAGGAATTTTATGAGAGACAGCGAAAAAATTGAGTATCTACAAGAAATAAAAAAATACCTAAATTTAACTTCCGTTTGCAACTTGTACAATCAAAAAAATGTAAAAGAGCAAATTGATTATAACAATTTAAGAACTGTTATAAATAATCCTGATTCTACAAGATTAAGTACCAAAAAGATAGATTCATTTATTAACTTTATTCAAAATGATTTATTAACAGTATTAAAACCTGATTATTCTAAGCCATTTTGTATTAATAATGAAAAAATTGAAAATATTGTAGATGAGTATTCTAACGAACTAAAACAATCTATAATGAAGGAGATTAATAATGGAATTTAAAGTAAATGAATCTTCAGAATATGAAGTAAAACTAAACGAAGAAAAACCAAAAAAAAGAGCTGGTATGCATTCTTTCCATAGATATTATGGAAAGCTAATCCCTGCTATTCCAGGAAGTTTTATTAGCGAATTAACTGATGAGGAAGATCTTATATTTGACCCTTTTTCAGGATCAGGAACAACTGCAGTTGAAGCATTAAGACTAAATAGAAATTTTGTAGGTATCGAAATTAATCCATTATCTCAAAAAATTGCTAAAACAAAAACTACTAAATTAAAATTCTCAGTCTTGAATATGTTTAATGAAGAAATAATGAACATCGTGAAAAACAACAATTTTATAGTTACAGAAGATGATCTCCCTTATTTAGTAAACAGGGACCATTGGTTTAAAGACTTTGTCCAAAATGATTTAATAATTATTAAAAAATCTATTGATTATTTTTTTAACAATTTGGAAGAACATCCAGAAGATGAAAGTGACTATAAAGACTTTTACCTTGTTACACTTTCTGCTATTTTACGAAATGTTAGCAACGCAGACACTAGACATGTATTTCCAGGAATTAGCAAAAGAATGCGAGCTCTAGAAGCAGAAGGAAAAATACATATCGACGTAATCGCATCCTATGAACGTGCTATTAAGAAAAGAGCTCAGTATTATAAAATATATGATTCAGTATCCACTGAATCTAAGATAATTTTAGGAAGTAGTACAGATGTAGATTTAAGTGACTATCGAGAGAAAGTTGATCTAATTGTTACTAATCCACCATATATTTCATCAGTAAGATATATTGAAACATTAAAATTAGAAATGTATTGGTTTGAATTCGTAACCAACATTGATGAATA
>ERZ773183.834-NODE-834-length-31267-cov-14.283897_pt1 | contig 31267 bp, 16 predicted proteins | sample MGYA00580532_ERZ773183 | MGnify/ENA primary metagenome ERZ773183 (study PRJEB29015, sample SAMEA2737791) | human gut metagenome | biome: human gut; feature: human-associated habitat; material: faeces | place: China | collected 2012 ...
TGTATGCATGAGAGGAAGTAAGAAAATCTAATCCCCCAACTTTTCAGACTGAGCCATATTAATTCGCACGGATATTCTCTAATAATTCTTGTTCTTCTTCACGATCATAAAACTTCATAATATACTATCCTTTAGCAAGTAAGCACATGCTCATTGATATTATTATCGCAACAGGCATTACGGTAATAGTCATTACGATAATACAAAGATGTTACGCTTACTACCAAAGAAAAAAGAGCATCTTTCCAAGTCCTGTTTTACGAAAGGAATTGTGTTAAAAAACCGGGATTTGAATGACCTCGAAATCTTTTTTTCATTTGCATTGTTCTGATGCAATATATCATTCACATAAAAATTTAATGCAATGAAGAGAAACCTGAACCCTCCTATGAAGAGAGCCCTAAGGCTTAAAAATCTATTCTTGACGGCATGTTTCCTGTTGATAGGCACTGCCGCATTCTCTCAGGAACACACTGTAACAGGTGTTGTTACCGATTCATTTAAAGAACCGTTGATTGGTGTATCCATAGTGGTACAAGGAACCAACACCGGTGTAGTGACCGGACTGGATGGCGATTACTCGATCCAAGTTCCTGCAGATGCTACCCTCGAATTCTCATACGTAGGTATGGAGAAGCAAAGCATCAAAGTAGGCAACCGCAATGTCATCAATGTACAGTTGAAAGAAGACTCACAAATGCTTGCCGAAACAGTAGTCATCGGTTATGGTAGCGCAAAAAAACGCGACCTGACGGGATCTATCACCAATATCAAAGGGGATGAGATTGCCAACAAACCGGTTGCCAACCCACTGTCCGCCCTGCAAGGTAAAGTGGCCGGAGTACAAATCATCAACTCCGGTAAGGCTGGTGCCGACCCGGAAATCCGTGTACGCGGTACAAATTCTATCAATGGTTACAAACCATTGTACGTAGTAGACGGGCTGTTCAATGACAACATCAACTTCCTGAATCCACAGGACATTGAGTCTATGGAAATTCTGAAAGACCCATCTTCACTTGCCATCTTCGGTGTACGTGGTGCTAATGGTGTTATCATCATCACCACCAAGAAAGCTAAAGAAGGACAGACCCGTGTAAACATCAACGGCTCATTTGGTTTCAAAGCCATTACCAACAAAATTGCGATGGTGGATGCAGATGGCTTCAAGCTGCTGTATAACGAACAGTTAAGAAATGAAGGTAATCCGGAATATAATTTCTCGGACTGGACAGGCAACACCAACTGGCAGGACGAAATCTTCCAGACCGGATTCATCACTAACAACAACATCAGTATCACAGGTGCTTCCGATAAACATAGCTTCTACCTCGGTGCAGGCTATGCCTACGAACAAGGAAACATCAAACATGAGAAGTATAGCAAAATCACACTGAACATCAGCAATGATTACAAAGTGACGGATAACTTCAAAGTAGGTTTCCAATTCAACGGTGCACGTATGCTGCCAGCCGATTCAAAGAGCGTTGCCACTGCCTTGCGTGCAGCTCCGGTGGCAGAGGTATATAATAAGGAATATGGCTTATATACTTCCCTCCCCGGATTCCAGAAAGCACAGATGAATAACCCGATGGTGGACGTTGACCTGAAAGCGAACACTACAAAAGCGGAGAACTACCGTGGTTCGGGCAATATATACGGGCAATGGGACTTCCTGAAGCATTTCCAGTTCAAAGCCATGTTCTCACTGGATTATGCTTCAAACAGCACACGGACTTATACACCGATTATTCGGGTATATGACGCCAGTGCCGAAGGAGATATAGCCACATTGGGTAACGGCAAGACCGGAGTCACCCAGGCTAAAGAAACGGAAATGAAAGTGCAGAGTGACTATCTGTTGACCTACACCAATTCATGGGGTGATCACAGCCTGACAGCCACCGCCGGTTTCACAACCTATTACAATAAACTCGAAAATCTGAATGCCGGACGCACACAAGGTGTAGGTCTGGTCATACCGGATAACTCAGACAAATGGTATGTAAGCATCGGTGATGCAGCCACTGCTACCAATGGTAGTACACAATGGGAACGTTCTACGGTATCTGTACTGGCACGTATCCTCTATAACTATAAAGGTAAATACCTGTTCAACGGTTCTTACCGTCGCGATGGCTCTTCCGCCTTTTCGTATACAGGCAATCAATGGCAGAATTTCTATTCCGTAGGTCTTGGCTGGCTGATGAGCGAAGAAGAATGGATGAAAGACATCACTTGGCTGGATATGTTGAAACTGAAAGGATCATGGGGTACATTGGGTAACCAGAACCTGGATAAAGCCTATCCGGCAGAACCTTTGCTGAGTAATGCCTATTCTGCTGTATTCGGTGTTCCGTCCGCTATCTACCCGGGTTATCAGCTTGCCTATCTGCCCAACCCAAATCTGCGTTGGGAGAAAGTAGAGGCATGGGAAGTAGGTGCTGAAGCCAACTTCTTCCGCAACCGTCTGCACTTTGAAGGTGTATATTACAAGAAGAAAACGAAAGATCTGCTGGCAGAAGTTCCCGGTATCTCAGGAACAGTGCCGGGTATCGGTAACCTGGGGTCTATTGAAAATCTGGGTGTAGAACTGGCATTGAACTGGCGCGATGAAATTGGCGACTGGAACTATAACATCGGAGCTAATCTGACTACCATTAAGAATAAGGTATTGAACCTTGTACAGGAAGGATACTCCATCATTGCCGGAGACAAGAGTCAAAGTTATACAATGGCAGGTTACCCTATCGGTTACTTTTATGGTTATAAAGTAGAAGGTGTTTATCAGAGCCAGGAAGAGATTAATAATTCACCGAAAAACAAGCTGGCTACCGTCACTCCGGGTGACTTGAAGTTCAAAGACGTGAACGGTGACGGCGAAATCACCACAGCCGACCGTACCATGATTGGCGATCCGACACCGGATATTACTTATGGTATTACCCTCGGAGTAGGTTATAAGAATTGGGAGCTGGCAGTAGATATGATGGGACAAGGCGGCAATCAGATTTACCGCACTTGGGATAACTACAACTGGAGTCAGTTCAACTTCATGGCACAACGCATGGATCGTTGGCATGGTGAGGGCACCAGTAATACCCAACCGTTGCTGAATACAAAGCACACCATCAATAACCTGAACTCCGAATATTATATAGAAGATGGTAGCTTCTTCCGCATCCGTAACGTATCATTGGCTTACAACTTTGACAAGGCACTGATTTCTAAGATCGGCATGCAGGCGCTAAAGCTCTATGTAAACATTCAGAACCTGAAAACGTGGAAGCATAACACGGGATATACACCTGAGTTGGGCGGTTCGGCCATTGCTTTCGGAGTAGATGACGGAAGTTATCCGATGCCGGCGATTTATACATTCGGGTTTAACTTAACTTTCTAAGGGATAGCATCATAAACCATTAACTATTGAAATTATGAAAATAAAGAAATATATTCTATCACTGTTGATTGGCGCAGCCGCCTTCTCATTCAGTTCTTGTAATGACTTCCTGGACCGCGATCCGCTGGGCCAGTTCACGGAAGACGACGCCCCTAACGCCCTTGTAGGCGGAAAGATGTACAACGTCTACTACCTGATGCGTGGTTATGATATCACGGCGGGTATTCCTGCTTTCATGATACACATGGTACGTAGTGAAGACTCCGAAAAAGGAAGTGATGCCGGCGATGGTGGTGAACAGGCAGCCATGTACGATGACTTCGAATACACCGCTTCCAACGGTACCTTGGGTGCATACTGGAATCAAAACTATAAAATCATCTACCAGTGTAATGAAATTCTGGATGACATCGAGAATAGCGCAAACAAAGACGATACTGAGAATATCCGTACCAAAGGTGAAGCTCTGTTTTTCCGTGCTTATTGCTACTTCAACCTGGTACGTGCTTTTGGCGAAGTCCCCTTGGTGACCATCAAAGTAGTGGAAGCATCCGATGCCAATGTACCTAAAACCACTGCCGAGAAGATATACAAACAGATTGACAAGGACCTGACCACAGCCGAAGATTGTCTGCCTTTGCGATGGGACAGCGACTACACAGGACGTATCACCTGGGGAGCTGCACGCTCTTTGCATGCACGTACCTACATGATGCGCAACGACTGGGAGAATATGTACACCGCTTCTACGGATGTCGTTAATTCCGGAATTTATAACTTGAATACTCCGGTAGATAAAGTCTTCACCGTAGAAGGTGAGAATTGTGGTGAAAGTATCTTCGAACTGCAATGCGAATCCACCGATGCTATGAAGGAAGACGCCAGCATCGGTAGCCAGTTCTGTCAAGTACAAGGTGTACGCGGAGCAGGCAACTGGGACTTGGGCTGGGGTTGGCACATGGCCACCACCCTGATGGGTAAAGCTTACGAACCGGGCGATCCGCGTAAAGACGCCACACTGCTCTATTTCCGTCGCAGTGACGACGAACCTATCACTCCGGAGAATACAAACAAGCCTTATGGTGAATCGCCCGTATCCACCGCCATGGGCGCTTACTTCAATAAGAAAGCTTACACCGACCCAACCTTGCGTCGCAAATATACGCGCATGGGATTTTGGGTAAATATTCGTCTGATCCGTTATCCGGATGTCTTGTTGATGGCTGCTGAATCTGCCAATGAGAAAGGTTTGATGGGTGAAGCAAGCGGTTATCTGGAACAGGTACGCGCACACGCTCGCGGCACGCTGACCAATGTACTGCCGAAAGTAGAGTCTCTGGATCAGGGGGTATTGCGTGAAGCTATCCGCCATGAACGCCGTGTAGAACTGGGATTAGAGCCCGACCGCTTCTATGACCTCGTACGTTGGGGTATCGCACAAGAAGTGCTTCAGGCTGCCGGAAAGAACTATCAACCTAAAAACGCACTGTTACCATTGCCACAGACGGAGATAGATAAATCAAACGGTGTATTGGTACAAAACCCCGATTATTAATCAAATCGAACTCCACAAGTATCGGTAAGCTGTGCAACCGCAGAGTTTATCAGAAAATCTTGCGGAGGCTAAGGGGCCAAAAGGCAAGATTCTATTCTTTCCACCATGGGGATTCTTTCTTTCCACCATGGTGGAAAGAAAGAATCATCGCGATGGAAAGAAAGAATCTCCATGGTGGAAAGAATAAGTAAATACTACCGCGCGACTTAGTTATAGGCAAGAAATTCCTTAAATATCGCAGTCGGATTGCTTAAGACAACCCATGCTCATTTTATTATCTTAAAATATAGAAATATATGAAAGCAATATTCAAAAAAACAAGCCTGTTGTTGATGGGCGCCCTGATAGGCATATCAACCGTACAGGCGCAAAAGTCTCCCCAAGACATGGACCGCTTCATCGATGCGCTGATGAAGAAGATGACTGTGGAAGAGAAAATCGGACAGTTGAACCTACCCGTCACAGGAGACATTACCACAGGACAGGCCAAAAGCAGTGATGTGGCGCAAAAGATTGAAAAAGGATTGGTAGGCGGACTCTTCAACCTGAAAGGGGTAGACCGCATTCTTGAAGTGCAAAAGCTGGCAGTAGAGAAATCACGTCTCGGTATTCCCCTTCTATTCGGTATGGACGTGATACACGGATACGAAACCATCTTCCCCATTCCGTTGGGATTGTCCTGTACTTGGGATATGGCCGCTATCGAGAAGTCTGCCCGTATTGCAGCCATCGAAGCAAGTGCCGACGGCATCTCCTGGACATTCAGTCCGATGGTAGACATCAGCCGTGATCCACGTTGGGGGCGTGTCAGCGAAGGTTCGGGAGAAGATCCTTTCCTGGGTGGAGCTATTGCACAAGCAATGGTATACGGGTATCAGGGTGCCAACTTGCAAGACCAACTACACCGTAATGATGAAATCATGGCCTGCGTAAAGCACTTTGCCCTGTATGGAGCCGGAGAGGCCGGGCGAGATTATAACACAGTGGATATGAGCCGCAACCGGATGTTCAATGAATTTATGTATCCGTACGAAGCTGCCGTAGAAGCAGGTGTAGGTAGCGTAATGGCTTCATTCAATGAAATAGACGGGATACCGGCTACTGGAAACAAATGGCTATTGAGCGACCTGTTGCGTGGTCAATGGGGATTTGAAGGGTTTGTGGTAACAGACTTTACAGGTATTTCGGAAATGATAGAACATGGTGTCGGCGACTTACAAACCGTCAGTGCGCTTGCCCTGAATGCAGGTGTGGACATGGATATGGTAAGTGAAGGTTTTGTCGGCACACTGATGAAATCCATTAAAGAAGGAAAAGTGAGAATGGGTACGCTGAATACCGCTTGCCGCCGGATATTGGAAGCAAAATATAAATTGGGCCTGTTCGACAATCCTTATAAATATTGTGATGTGAACCGTCCGAAGCGGGACATCTTTACAAAAGAACATCGGGATGCCGCCCGTAAGATTGCCAGTGAAAGCTTTGTACTCTTAAAGAACGCTCCCTTAGCAGCACAGAAAAATCCCGCTCCCGTGCTTCCATTAAAGAAGCAAGGCACCGTTGCAGTCATCGGTCCTCTCGGTAATACGCGTAGCAATATGCCGGGTACTTGGAGTGTAGCTGCACGCCTCAACGATTATCCTTCTTTGTACGAAGGACTGAAAGAGATGATGAAAGGCAAAGTTAACATCACCTACGCTAAAGGTAGCAACCTTATCGGTGATGCTGCTTACGAAGAACGTGCCACCATGTTCGGTCGTTCACTGAACCGTGACAACCGTACAGACCAGGAATTATTGGACGAAGCGCTGAAAGTAGCAGCCGGAGCCGATGTTATCGTAGCTGCACTGGGAGAATCTTCTGAAATGAGTGGTGAGAGTTCAAGCCGCACAGAACTCGGCTTACCCGATGTGCAGCATACTTTGCTGGAAGCCTTACTGAAAACGGGCAAGCCTGTAGTACTAACCCTGTTTACCGGCCGTCCGTTGACACTGAACTGGGAACAGGAACATGTACCTGCTATCCTCAATGTATGGTTCGGAGGTAGCGAGGCAGCTTATGCCATTGGCGATGTATTGTTCGGTGACGTAAATCCGAGTGGAAAGCTGACGATGACGTTCCCGAAGAATGTAGGCCAGATACCTTTGTTCTACAATCATAAGAATACCGGTCGCCCATTGGCAGAAGGTAAATGGTTCGAGAAGTTCCGTTCAAATTATCTGGATGTGGATAATGAACCATTGTATCCCTTCGGCTATGGATTATCATATACCGACTTCCAGTATAGTGACATTGCACTGAGCACACCTACACTGGGAAAAGATGGTTCTGTTACCGCCGTAGTTACTGTAACCAATACGGGTAAATACGATGGTGCGGAAGTAGTGCAACTCTATATCCGTGATCTCGTAGGAAGCATCACCCGTCCGGTACGCGAACTGAAGGGTTTCAATAAGATCTTCCTTCGTGCCGGAGAAAGTAAAACAGTATCATTCACCATCACACGTGATCTGCTCCGGTTCTATGATTATGATATGAATTACGTAGCCGAACCCGGTGACTTCAATATTATGATCGGTGGAAACAGCCAAGCGGTGAAGACGGCAAAGTTAACACTTAAATAAAGTGATTAGAGTTTAGTGATAAGTGATTAGTGGGCTGCGCTATTATTCCGCATGGCACTAATCACTTATCACTAAACCCTAATCACTAAACTTCCCCTCTATATTAATTATGAAACAACTAACAACCTATTTTCCTCTCCTCTTCCTGCTCCTCCTCGGAGCTTGTAAGAATTCGAAGACCGGAAGCACTGCCCAACTTACGGACGATACTCTGATGGACACTGTTCAACGGCGAACCTTCAATTACTTCTGGGAAGGCGCAGAACCTAACAGTGGCCTTGCCCCCGAACGTATCCACATGGACGGCATCTATCCCGAGAAAGACCAGAACGTTATCACTTCCGGTGGCAGTGGTTTCGGCATTATGGCCATACTTTCAGGCATCGACCGCGGCTACGTCACCCGTGAAAAAGGTCTGGCACGTATGGAAAAGATTGTCTCTTTCCTCGAGAAAGCTGACCGTTTTCATGGAGCCTACCCACATTGGTGGTATGGAGATACCGGTAAAGTGAAACCTTTCGGACAGAAAGACAATGGTGGAGACCTTGTGGAAACAGCCTTCCTTATACAAGGATTACTGGCCGTACACCAATATTACATCAATGGTTCGCCGGAAGAGCAAGCACTTGCCAAACGTATCGATACCCTCTGGCGCGATGTCGATTGGAATTTCTATCGCCAGAGCGATCAGAATGTACTCTACTGGCATTGGAGTCCCGAATATGGCTGGGCAATGGATTTCCCTGTACATGGTTATAATGAATGCCTTATCATGTACCTGCTTGCTGCAGCCTCTCCTACGCATGGTGTTCCCGCCGCTGTCTATCATGACGGTTGGGCACAGAACGGTGCCATCGTCGATCCCCATAAAGTAGAAGGCATCGAACTTCATTTGCGCTATCAGGGTTGTGAAGCCGGACCGCTCTTCTGGGCACATTATTCTTTCCTCGGATTGGATCCGACAAACCTAAAAGATGAATATTGCGCCAGCTACTTCGACGAAATGCGCAACCTGACGCTTGTGAACCGTGCTTATTGCATCCGCAATCCGAAGCATTACAAAGGTTTCGGCCCGGACTGCTGGGGACTGACCGCCAGCTACTCCGTGGGCGGATATGCCGCCCACATGCCGAACGAACGGGACGACCAGGGAGTTATCTCTCCTACTGCCGCCCTTTCATCCATTGTCTATACACCGGAGCAGTCGCTGGCTGTGATGCGACACCTCTACGGAATGGGCGATAAGTTATTCGGTCCTTACGGTTTCTACGATGCCTTTAGCGAAACTGATAACTGGTATCCCAAGCGATATCTCGCCATTGACCAAGGCCCGATAGCCGTCATGATAGAGAACTATCGAACCGGATTGCTATGGAAACTCTTTATGAGTCATCCGGATGTACAAAACGGATTACAGAAACTGGGATTCTCAATAAATAAATAAATAGAAAAGCCGGAAGCAGTACACAATACTTGTTTCCGGCTTTTGTTTTTTGTCAGATAAGTTTCATTATACACTTTCCTTATTTCATTAATAAACAACGCATTAAATTAATTTGAGTAGTAAATGAGTAGTCTTTGAATTGTTAAAAATCAGGGATATGTATTGGTGGTGAATGTGTTTTTTGTGCCCGGCTTATTTCTATTCATACTTTTGCCCCAGACTTAATTCTCGCCAAAAACAGAAGAAGCGAGGAATGAAGTCCAACCTAGTTATCCACTAAAAAATTTAATGCAATGAAGAAAAAAACACTTCTTCCCTTGGAGAGAGCCTCATGGCTTAAAAGTTTATTTCTATTAGTGTGCCTCGTACTTTCCGGCACCACTGTATTCGCCCAGGAAAAAACAGTAACCGGTGTAGTAACCGATTCATTTAATGAGCCGCTGATTGGCGCATCTATCGTAGTACAAGGTACCACTAACGGCGTAATAACCGATCTCGACGGTAAGTATTCCATTAAAGTTACTCCGGGTGCTACCCTCCAGTTCTCATACGTAGGTATGGAGAAACAAAGTGTCAAAGTAGGCAATCAGAGTGTTATCAACGTTCAGTTGAAAGATGATTCCCAAATGCTTGCCGAAACTGTAGTTATCGGTTATGGTAGTGCAAAGAAACGCGACCTGACAGGTTCTATCACCAATATCAAAGGTGACGAGATTGCCAACAAGCCGGTTGCCAATCCATTATCGGCCCTGCAAGGCAAAGTGGCCGGTGTACAGGTTATCAACTCCGGTAGGGCAGGTGAAGACCCTGAAATCCGCGTACGCGGTACCAACTCTATCAATGGTTACAAACCTTTGTATGTAGTTGACGGATTGTTTAACGACAACATCAACTTCCTGAATCCGCAGGATATTGAATCTATGGAAATCCTGAAAGACCCGTCCTCGCTCGCCATCTTCGGTGTACGTGGTGCCAACGGTGTTATCATTATCACTACGAAGAAAGCTAAAGTAGGCCAGACTCGCGTAAACATTAACGGTTCTTTTGGTTTTAAGAGCGTACCCAATCAGATAGAAATGGTAGATGCAGCCGGATTCAAAGAACTGTATAACGAACAGCTAAGAAATGAAGGTAATCCCGAATTCGACTTCACGGGTTGGAACGGTAACACTAACTGGCAGGATGAAATCTTCCAGACCGGTTTCATCACCAATAACAATGTCAGCATCACAGGAGCTTCCGAAAAGCATAGTTTCTATCTTGGTGCCGGTTATGCTTATGAACAAGGTAACATCAAGAACGAAAAGTACAGCAAAATAACGCTGAGCGTCAGCAATGAGTATAAACTGACAGATAACTTCAGAGTAGGTTTCCAGTTCAACGGTGCACGCATTTTACCAGCCGACACTAAGACTGTAACCACTGCTGTTCGCGCTACTCCGGTAGCTACGGTATTCAATGACCAATACGGCCTTTATACAACTTTGCCTGAATTCCAGAAGGCACAAATGAATAATCCAATGGTAGACGTTGACCTGAAAGCCAACACAACACGTGCCGAGAACTATCGTGGTTCGGGTAACGTATATGCCGAATGGGATTTCCTGAAACATTTCCAGTTCAAGGCTATGTTCTCTATGGATTATGCTTCTAACAATAGCCGCAAGTTCACTCCTATCATCCAGGTATACGATGCCAGTGCTGAAGGAAGCATAGTTACACTGGGCGACGGTAAGACAGGTGTCAGCCAAGCCAAACAGACAGAGATGAAAACACAGAGTGACTATCTGTTGACTTACACGAATACATGGGGTGATCATAGTCTGACAGCTACTGCCGGTTTCACCACTTATTACAACAAACTGGAGAATCTGGGAGCTGCCCGTGCACAAGGTGTAGGTCTGGTGATTCCTGATAATCCTGACAAATGGTACGTAAGCATCGGTGATGCCGGTACTTCCACCAATGAAAGTACACAATGGGAACGCGCTACCGTATCAATGCTGGGACGTATCCTTTACAACTACAAAGGCAGATATTTATTCAACGGTTCATTCCGTCGTGACGGTTCTTCCGCTTTCTCGTACACAGGAAACCAATGGCAAAATTTCTACTCTGTAGGTGCAGGCTGGCTGATCAGCGAAGAAGAATTTATGAAAGATATCACTTGGCTGGATATGTTGAAACTGAAAGGTTCATGGGGTACACTGGGTAACCAGAATCTGGACAAAGCTTATCCTGCAGAACCTTTGCTGAGTAACGCATACTCTGCCGTATTCGGTACTCCGTCCGCCGTCTATCCGGGCTATCAGCTATCTTACCTGCCTAATGCCACCCTGAGATGGGAAAAGGTAGAAGCATGGGAAGTCGGTGCAGAAGCTAACTTCTTCCGCAACCGCTTGCACCTGGAAGGTGTATATTACAAGAAGACTACGAAGGATCTGCTTGCCGAAGTACCGGGCATTTCAGGAACAGTACCGGGTATTGGTAACCTGGGATCTATCGAAAACAAGGGTATCGAACTTGCCATTAACTGGCGCGACCAGATCGGTGACTGGAACTATAGCATCGGTGGCAACCTGACTACTATCAAAAATAAAGTGCTGAGTCTTGTACAAGAAGGTTATTCTATCATCTCAGGTGACAAGAGCCAGAGTTATACAATGGCCGGATTCCCTATCGGTTACTTCTATGGTTACAAGGTGGAAGGTGTTTACCAAAACCAAGCTGAAATAGACAACTCACCCAAGAATACACTGGCAACCGTTACACCGGGTGACCTGAAGTTCGTAGACGTGGACGGCAACGGTGAAATCACTCCTGCCGACCGTACCATGATCGGCGACCCAACTCCGGATGTAACTTACGGCATCAACTTCAGTGTAGGTTACAAAAACTGGGAACTGGGTGTTGACATGATGGGACAAGCCGGTAACGAAATCTACCGTACATGGGACAACTACAACTGGAGCCAGTTCAACTTCATGAAGCAGCGCCTGAACCGCTGGCATGGTGAAGGTACGAGCAACAGCCAGCCCTTGCTCAACATGAAGCATACGATCAATAACCTGAACTCTGAATATTACATTGAAGACGGTAGTTTCTTCCGTATCCGTAACGTACAGTTGGCTTACAACTTTGATAAGACATTACTCTCCAGGATCGGAGTACAGGCGCTCAAGCTCTATGCCAATATTCAGAACCTGAAGACCTGGAAGCATAACACCGGTTACACACCCGAATTGGGCGGTACAGCCATTGCATTCGGTGTGGACAACGGTAGCTATCCGATGCCGGTAGTTTATACATTCGGTTTCAACCTTACTTTCTAAAATGAAGAATGAAATATTAATCATTAAACATTGAAAACATGAAGATACAAAAATATATCCTGTCACTGTTGATTGGCTCTGCAGCCATCTCATTCAGTTCTTGTAATGACTTCCTGGACCGCGATCCACTGGGACAATTCACGGAAGACGATGCCCCCAACGCCCTTTTAGGTGGAAAGATTTATAATGTATATTACCTGATGCGCAGCTATAACATCACTGCCGGTATTCCCTCTTTCATGATAGAAATGGCACGCAGCGAAGACTCCGAGAAGGGTAGTTCGGCAGGCGACGGCGCCGATGTGGCAGCCATGTACGACGATTTCGAATACACGGCCTCCAATGGAACTATGGGAGCTTACTGGACTCAGAACTATAAGATCATCTTTCAGTGTAATGAAGTGCTGGATGACATCGAGAAAGAAGGAAAGACAGATACGGAAACCATGCGCAACAAGGGAGAAGCCCTTTTCTTCCGCGCCTACTGTTACTTCAACCTGGTACGTGCCTGGGGAGAAGTGCCTCTAATCACTTTCAAGGTTGTGGACTCTGCCGACGCAAATGTAGCCAAAAGCGGTGTCGATAAAATCTACACACAGATTGATAACGACCTGACCGAAGCAGAAAAGCTTCTGCCCTTGCAATGGGATTCAAACTATACAGGCCGCGTTACCTGGGGTGCTGTACGCTCACTGCATGCACGTACCTATATGATGCGTAACGATTGGGATAACATGTACAAACTCTCTACCGAAGTGATCGGTAAGGGCCTTTACAACCTCGACACTCCGGTAGACAAGATCTTCACCGTAGAAGGCGAGAACTGCGGTTCCAGTATTTTCGAGTTGCAGTGTGAATCTACAGATGCATTGAAGAACAGCCTTACCATAGGTAGCCAGTTCTGCGAGGTACAAGGTGTACGCGGCTCCGGCGACTGGAACTTAGGTTGGGGATGGCACATGGCCACCACAGAATTGGGTAAAGCTTTCGAACCGGGTGACCCGCGTAAAGATGCCACTTTACTCTACTTCCGCCGCAGCATCGATGAACCTATCACGGAAGCCAATACCAATAAGCCTTACGGCGAATCTCCCGTCTCCACAGCCATGGGTGGTTACTTCAACAAAAAGGCATACACCGAACCGTCATTACGCAAGAAGTATACCAAGGGTGGTTTCTGGGTAAATATCCGCCTCATCCGCTACACGGACGTACTGCTGATGGCTGCTGAAGCTGCCAATGAAAAGAATCTGCCGGGCGAAGCCAAAACATATCTGGAGATGGTACGTGCACATGCCCGTGGTCTGGACAAGGAAATCCTGCCCGAAGTTACAACCAATGATAAGGTTGAACTGCGCAAAGCCATTATGCACGAACGCCGTGTAGAGTTGGCTCTTGAACCGGGACGCTTCTACGACCTCGTACGCTGGGGTACTGCAAAAGAGGTGATGGCCGCTGTCGGTAAAACGTATCAGGATAAGAACGCTTACCTGCCTATTCCGCAAACGGAGATAGATAAATCGAAGGGAGTACTGGTACAGAATCCGAACTACTAACAAACAATGCTATCCCAATTCTCTTCATTTCAGGATGAAGAGGATTGGAGATAGTTCTTATAAAAAACAGAGTGTATGAAGAAAGTTTTCAGAAGAACAAGTGTCCTGTTAGCAGCAGCGTTTCTTAGCACTGCTGCCATACAGGCACAAAAGTCTCCACAGGATATGGATCGCTTCATCGATGCATTGATGAAGAAGATGACTGTAGAGGAAAAGATCGGCCAGCTGAATCTGCCCGTTTCCGGCGAGATCGTCACCGGACAGGCACAGAACAGCGATGTGGCAAAAAAGATTGAACAAGGACTGGTGGGCGGACTCCTTAACCTGAAAGGGGTGGAGAAGATACGCGATGTGCAGAAACTTGCCATAGAGAAGTCACGACTGGGAATCCCCTTAATATTCGGCATGGACGTGGTGCATGGCTACGAAACCATTTTTCCTATTCCATTGGGACTCTCCTGTTCCTGGGATATGGAAGCTATCAGGAAATCTGCCCGCATTGCAGCCACCGAGGCCAGTGCCGATGGTATTTCCTGGACATTCAGCCCGATGGTAGACATCAGCCGTGATCCGCGCTGGGGACGCGTCAGCGAGGGTAACGGCGAAGACCCATTCTTGGGTGGAGCCATCGCTAAAGCAATGGTATCGGGTTATCAGGGTATCGACCTCAACAACCAACTGAAGCGCAACGATGAAATTATGGCATGCGTAAAGCACTTCGCACTGTATGGCGCCGGAGAAGCCGGACGTGATTACAATACCGTAGACATGAGCCGTAACCGTATGTTCAACGAATACATGTATCCCTACCAAGCTGCCGTAGATGCAGGCGTAGGCAGCGTTATGGCGTCTTTCAACGAAATAGACGGCGTACCAGCCACGGCTAATAAATGGCTGATGACCGACGTACTGCGCAAGCAATGGGGCTTCGACGGCTTTGTGGTGACAGACTTTACCGGTATCTCCGAAATGATAGCGCACGGCATCGGTGACTTGCAGACTGTTTCCGCACGTGCACTCAATGCAGGCGTGGATATGGACATGGTAAGTGAAGGCTTCACGGGTACAATCAAGAAATCCATCGACGAAGGCAAAATCAGTATGGAAACCCTAGACAAAGCCTGTCGCCGCATCCTTGAAGCCAAATACAAACTGGGATTATTCGACAATCCTTATAAGTACTGCGACCTGAAACGCCCGAAACGTGACATCTTCACCAAGGAACATCGCGACGCTGCCCGCAAAATTGCAGGAGAGAGCTTTGTACTCCTGAAAAACGACAAGTCAGGTGCTTCTGCAAACCCGACACTTCCTTTGAAAAAAGAAGGTACGGTAGCTGTCATCGGCCCACTGGCAAATACCCGCAGCAACATGCCGGGAACCTGGAGTGTAGCCGCACGCCTCAACGACTATCCTTCCGTGTACGAGGGATTGAAAGAGATGATGGCAGGCAAGGTAAACATCACTTATGCCAAAGGTAGTAACCTCATCAGTGATGCAGCCTACGAAGAACGTGCCACAATGTTCGGCCGCTCACTAAATCGTGATAATCGTACAGATAAAGAGATGCTGGACGAGGCACTGAAAGTGGCCGCTAATGCAGATGTAATCATAGCCGCATTGGGAGAATCATCCGAAATGAGTGGTGAAAGTTCAAGCCGCACCAACCTGGATCTTCCCAATGTACAGCGCACTCTATTGGAAGCTCTGCTGAAAACCGGGAAGCCTGTCGTACTGACGCTTTTTACCGGTCGCCCGCTAACGCTGACTTGGGAACAGGAGCATGTGCCCGCCATCCTGAATGTATGGTTTGGTGGAAGTGAGGCTGCATACGCCATTGGTGATGTATTGTTCGGCGATGTAAATCCCAGCGGTAAACTGACGATGACATTCCCCAAAAACGTAGGCCAGATACCTTTGTTCTACAATCATAAAAATACCGGCCGCCCCTTACCGGAAGGCAAATGGTTCGAGAAATTCCGCAGTAACTACCTGGATGTAGACAACGATCCATTGTATCCATTCGGCTATGGTTTGTCATATACCAACTTCCAATACAGCAACATAACGCTGAGTGCCCCGACTATGGGACAAGATGGTTCTGTTACTGCTATGGTCACGGTAACCAATACCGGTAAGTACGATGGTGCAGAAGTAGTGCAACTTTATATCCGCGACCTTGTAGGAAGCATTACCCGTCCGGTAAAAGAGCTGAAAGGGTTCGATAAAATCTTCCTCAAAGCAGGTGAAAGTAAGACTGTATCTTTCAAAATCACTCCGGAGTTACTGCGCTTCTACGACTATGAACTCAACTTCGTAGCCGAACCGGGAGACTTCGACATAATGATTGGGGGTAGCAGCCAAAGTGTAAAAACGGCTCACCTGAGTTTGAAGTGACAATTTTGTGTTTTGAAAGTTATTGATTCACTTCGGACGGGATATCGTTTAGTATATAAATGCTTGGCCTTAGTATTAATTGCTTACAACAAGCCGATAATCGAGGCATAGTCGTATACTTAGGGTACCTCAGTCCTATACTTAGGGTATCTCAGTATCATACTTAGGGTACCTCAGTCGTATACTGAGATAGGGTTGTTACAGCTCCCTGATAATCAACCGGTTACAAAGCACCCTTTTATCATCAATAAATCGAGACAAGCAATCTGCAAAAAAATAAAAAAATGAGTTCATTACCATACCAGATATGAAGATACAATATAGCTTATTACTGCTCTTATTACTATCAGGCTTTACACAATGTAAAAGCCCGATAGCAAAATCCGGTTCCATAAGCGACGAAGCACTGATGGATACCATACAACGCCGCACTTTCAACTATTTCTGGGAGGGTGCCGAGCCTAACAGCGGACTGGCATGTGAACGCATCCATATGGACGGCATCTATCCCGAAGATGACCAGCATGTAGTAACCACCGGTGGCAGTGGTTTCGGAATTATGGCTATATTGGCAGGTATCGACCGCGGATACGTCACCCGTGAAGAAGGGCTGGCACGTATGGAGAAGATTGTTTCTTTCCTCGAGACAGCCGATCGGTTTCATGGTGCTTATCCTCACTGGTGGTATGGAGATAACGGCAAGGTGAAACCTTTCGGTCAGAAAGATAATGGAGGCGATCTCGTAGAAACAGCATTCCTTATGCAGGGATTGCTGGCCGTACACCAATATTACGTCAGCGGTTCGCCCGAAGAGCAAGCCCTGGCCGGACGTATCGACACCCTCTGGCGTGAAGTAGACTGGAACTTCTATCGACAAAACGATCAGAACGTACTCTACTGGCATTGGAGTCCCGAATACGGTTGGGAAATGAATTTTCCCGTACATGGTTATAACGAGTGCCTCATCATGTACATCCTTGCCGCCGCTTCTCCCACACACAGTGTTCCCGTCGAGGTCTATCACGATGGCTGGGCAGAGAAAGGCGCTATTGTCGATCCTCATAAAGTAGAAGATATCGAACTTCACCTGCGTTACCAAGGGTGCGAAGCCGGTCCCCTTTTCTGGGCACATTATTCATTCCTCGGATTGGATCCGACAAATCTATCCGACAAATACTGTCCCGGTTATTTCGATGAGATGCGCAATCTCACCCTTATCAATCGTGCCTATTGCATCCGCAACCCCAAGCAATGGAAAGGTTTTGGACCTGACTGCTGGGGACTGACAGCCAGTTATTCCGTCAACGGATACGCTGCCCATGCCCCGAATGAGCTTGCAGACCATGGCGTCATCTCTCCCACTGCCGCTCTTTCTTCCATTGTCTATACTCCTGAATATTCATTGGAAGTAATGCGCTATCTTTATAAAATGGGGGATAAAGTGCTCGGCCCTTATGGCTTCTATGATGCCTTCAGTGAAACCGAAGATTGGTATCCTAAACGCTATCTTGCGATAGACCAGGGACCTATAGTTGTAATGATAGAAAACTATCGTACAGGATTATTATGGAAACTCTTCATGAGTCATCCCGATGTACAGACAGGATTAAAAAAGCTGGGATTTAAATAGAAACATGGGGAGAGACTTTCATATTAAGAAGAAGAATCTCCCCATATTTTTTGCCCTTACCTTAAATTAACTATCTTTGTCCCAAGAATAACAATAAGGTCATGGCCTTTTCTAACCTTTATTCAACCTATTTATGGACATCCGAAAGAACATCATCATAACCTGTGTGTCCCTTTTTGTCTGCGCTACCCTATTTGCCAATCAAAAACCTTATGTCACCAACCTCTCACGTGACAAATATCACGCTGCCAATAAAAATTGGTCCATCGGGCAAGATGAAAAAGGCATCATGTACTTCGGAAACAGCATCGGGTTACTGGCATCCGACGGTATGGAATGGAAACTTTTTCAAACGCCCAATGCAAGCATCGTGCGTGCCATTGCCGTAGAATCGCATCAGACCATATATAGTGGTGGCTCCGAAGACCTGGGTCGCTGGGATCGCGACCAGTCGGGAGAGTTGAAATACACTTCCCTCAAAGGATTAATCAAAGGAGACAATCCACTCGACAATCAAAGTTTCTGGCGCATTTGGATAGATGGCAATAAAGTATATTTCCAATCCTTCAGCCACATCTATGTATACGACTATCAAACCATCACCCCCATCGACGGTCCAAGCGCTTTTCTACTACTGCTGAAAGTACGAAGTGAATACTGGGTACAGGAAATGTACGGTGCCCTTTATCAACTGAATAATGGAATACTCAACAAAATTCCCGGAAGCGAATTCCTGAACGGTACTACCACTCGCGTCATCCTGCCTTACGACACTGACCGCTATTTGATAGGCACTTCCACCGGAGAAATTTACATCTATGACCAAAAGGACTTTATTCCCTGGAATCTGTCTCTTTCCCGACAGTTAAGAGGCCAGGAATTAAACTGTGCCATCTATTCCGCCAAACGGGATACCTACTATCTGGGTACGCAACTTAGTGGTGTATATGAAGTCGATACCCACGGAAACATCCTCAACCATTTCTCCACCACCAACATTCTTCAGAACAATACCGTTCTGTCTCTCTACGAAGATAATCAGAATAATATCTGGGCAGCCCTGGACCGCGGTCTCGCCTACATTCGCTATACTGACGGATTAAGTTACTACCGTTCTACCGATGGTGGATTCGGGGGGATATACGATGCTACTATCTGGCATGACAACCTACTTATCGGTACAAATCAGGGAATCTATTATACCCAGTATAACAAACTCAATGAGCTGGACGTATTCTCCTCTCTCAAATTAATAGAAGGTACACAGGGACAAGTATGGTCTTTCCGAAAAATAGATGGACGATTATTCTGTGCACACACCAACGGATTACTGGAAATCCTTTCCGACTTCCGCATCCGCCACCCTTACCGTGTCAATACCGGAGTCTTCCGTACACTGGAGGCAACCATCAATGGAAAACAGATACAAATTATCATTACCTACGACGACCTGCTGATACTGAACAGAACTACCGGAGAATTAAATTCCATGCGACAGATATCCGATCCGATATATAATGCCGAAGTAGACCATCTTGGAAATATATGGTTGGAAACCGCCAGTCGGGGCGTATATAAATGTCGGCTGAATGATGAACAAAATGCCTTCCGCTATTATACTTATTATGGTAATGAAAAAGACAGTTCGCTCCCTGCCCGGCTGCAACTATTCAAATCGGGCGGCCGTATCCTCTTCTTAGGCAATGACCAGTTTTATATCTATGACGAGGTCAACGACAACTTGCAACTTGAACAGCACCTGAACCGCTGCTTCGAAACCATACATGATCTTAAACGTATCGTCCCCATTGATAGCGAAGAGAGTTGGGCCATTACCGGTTCATCAGTCTATCGTTTCTTTTACGACGGTTACATTGCACGCATCCGCGAAGCCTATAAAGTAGAAGCTGATAACCTCTCGCTCATCACTGCTTACGAGAACATCGCCGTCCTCAACGACTCACTTTCACTTATTTGTCTGGATGCAGGTTTCATTCTCCATAACTCCCATCGCAGTAAGCGGCAGACCGTAGAGCTTTCCGCTCCTAATCTGGAGTTTATTCATGCCGGAAAAGAGTTGAATGCAGGTTTTATAGATATTAACCAGCCCATCCACATCCCTTTTCAAGACAATACGGTTACTGTCGGTTTCTCTGTCAATGCCGCATTTGCCGGAAATCTCTCTGTACAATACCAACTGGAGGAAATGGATAGTACCTGGAGTGCCCCGAAACAACTGAATAGTATTTCCTATGCCCGTCTACCACAAGGCAAGTATACATTGCGCCTGCGCACTACAGATGGACTGAATAATTATTCACCGGATACTCTTCTGGAATTTAATGTACTTCCTCCCTGGTACAATACCGTTTGGTGGTATTTGACCTGCTGTGCCCTCATCATTGCTGCCCTGTTTGGTACCTTCTACCTGATGAAACGGCGCCTGCAAACCAAACATCTGCGTCGGATGAAAGCCCGGGAAGCTGCACATTTGCGTTTGATGAACGAGCAACTCCAAAATGAAATCGAAGAAAAAGATGCCGAGATCTTCACTCAAACCTCATTCATCATCCACAAGAACGAACTCATTCTGAAACTCAAAGAAATGGTAGATGATATCTGTGCCCGGAATACACAGAAAGGATTGATCCCCCTTTATCAGAAGATAAACAATCTGCTTGCCAACAATCTCGATACCGAAGATGACTGGAAAATGTTCCTTATCAAGTTCGAGCAAAAGCATCGTAATTTCTTCAAGCGACTGAAAGAGATGCATCCGCAACTCACCAACAACGACCTCCGCCTCTGCGCCTGTCTCAGATTGAATATGGAGACCAAGGACATCGCCTCACTGATGAACCTTTCGGTCCGTGCAGTAGAGAATAACCGGTATAGATTGAGAAAGAAGCTTGATTTGAAGCCTACACAAAACCTGAATGAATATTTTTTGAATATTGACTAAATAGATCAGGTGTTCTCTTTCATCTTTAAAGATTTCATCCTAAAGATGTAACGTAATGAAAAGTATCTGTAACATCATCCTGGCCAGGCAATAAAAACATCATCTATCTTTGTCGGCAGATGTAAACCTCTTAATTAAGATAGAAACATGAAAAACAGGAAAACACATTTACTGGCACTGATTATGCTGCTGAGCATGGGAATGGGTACTGTAACATTCGCGCAGAAAATCCCTTTAGTTTATAACGTGGAGAATACGGGAATAAAGAATCCATCTCCCATATTACCCGGAATCAATGAGTTACCGATAGTCAAACCATTGACTGATCCTTTTCAATGGTCTGACGGTAGCGGTCGCTCAACCAACTTCAAAGACTGGAGCCGCCGACGTGCCGAAATAGCCCGCGAAATAGAGCACTATGAAATAGGTGAAAAACCTGTAGTATCAAAGAAAGACATTACTGCGGATATCGTGGATGATACTCTTAGAGTCAATGTAACGGTAAACGGACAGACACTCACTCTGAAAGCCAAGATTACTTATCCGGAAGGTAAAGGCCCTTTCCCTGCCATCATCGGAATAGGCAGAGGTACAGGCAGTCTTCCTCCTGTCATTTTCACGAGCCGTAATATAGCACAAATCGCATTCAATTTCACACAAGTTATGTCGCATACACAAAAGCGCGGCAATGAACCTATCAATAAGCTCTATCCCGATCAAACGGATATGGGAGCCTACTGCGCCTGGTCGTGGGGCGTAAGCCGTATCATCGACGGACTGGAAGTTGTAGGAAAAAAGAGTAAGATAGATACCAGGAAATTGGCCATATCCGGTTGTTCCTTTGCCGGTAAGATGGCTCTCTTTGCCGGAGCATTCGACGAGCGCATTGCACTGACTATTGCTCAGGAACCCGGTGGTGGAGGTGCTGCTGCATGGCGAGTATCCGAAACGCTGGGTGAAGTGGAAACTTTGGGAAGAACCAGTCATGCCTGGTTCATGGAAAGCATGTTCCAATATAAGGAAGACAATGTTTCGAAGTTGCCGTATGACCACCATGAATTGTGTGCTATGGTGGCACCGCGTGCATTGCTGGTACTTGGAAATCCGGACTATGTATGGCTCGCAGACGAGTCGGGTTATGTCTCCTGCCGTGCCGCCCGCAAGGTTTGGGAAACTTTCGGTATTGCCGACAGAATGGGCTTCTCTATTGTAGGAGGGCATGGGCATTGTCAATTACCGACGAACCAATACCCTGAAGTAGAAGCATTTGTCGACAAGTTCCTACTTGATAAGAAAGAAGTAAATACAGAAGTAACCATTGCCCCCCTTTACGAAAAGGTGGACTATGAGCGCTGGTGTAAATGGTGGGGAACAAATGATCCGTCCTTCCCTTAAACTTATTTGTTTTCGCGGTAAAAGTAATGTTTTACCGCGGAAACTTTTTATCTTTGGGGGAACACTTACTAATACCCCCAAAAATCATGAAAAGAATTTTATTGGCTATCTGCGTGATAGCGCTGTCTGTCCTCTCCTACGGGCAAGACAGCAACCAACGAGCCTTCACTTTCGCCTGGCTCAGCGATGTACACCTCAATTCTTTCGCCTATGCCGAAGATGATCTGCGGCAATCCATTGAAGACATCAATGCTAATCCAGATGTCGACTTCACTATTCTCAGCGGCGACGTCACCGAATTCGGTGATACCAAAGAATTCTATTTGCTGCAAGACATTCTGAAAGATTTCAGGAAGCCTTATTTCCTCATTCCCGGCAACCATGATGTAAACTGGAGTGAAAACGGATGCACGATGTTCGACAAGATTTTCCAGGCTTCCCATTTTTGTTATGACTGGCAGGGAGTTCGTTTTATCGGCTGTGGTGCCGGACCAAGCCTACGTATGGGACCACCTCACATCCCCCGCGAAGAGATTCTGTGGCTCGATTCCATCGTCCGTGCTACTCCGGCAAAGCAACCCATTATCTTCATCAATCACTTTCCTCTCAATCAGGACCTGAGTAACTGGTACGAAGTTATCGACATTCTTAAAACACGTAATATCCAAGCAATACTCGGAGGACACCTGCACGTGAACCATGCTTATGATGCAGAAGGAATTCCTGCCGTTCTCGGACGTTCGTCTTTGCGGAGAGAAGATCCGATAGGAGGATATAATCTCGTAACCCTCCGTGGCAATACATTAGAGTTTCAGGAACGCATCATCAAAACAGAAACTCACCCGGCATGGCATACTATCCTCCTGGCCCCTCTGCAGGAAAAGAGAAATACCACCTACTATCGCCCCGACTTTACCATCAATGACGAATATCCTTCAGTACGCGAAAGCTGGAAATTAAAAGACGTAACTGATATTGCTTCACAAGGTAGCATAGACGGTGATTTGTATGTTTATACCAATACTGCCGGTGTGGTCCACGCCCTTAATGTCGCCGATGGTAAAACATTGTGGACCTATACCACCGGGAATAAGATATTCTCAGCCCCGTTCATTACTCCCCGGCTTGTAATCATATCTTCGTGTGACGGCTTCATCTATGCCCTCGACCGGAAACAAGGCACTGTATGCTGGAAGTACAATATGGATTACCCTATTGTAGCTTGTCCCCTCGTATCAGAAGGAACAGTTTATATAGGCAGCAGCAACGGTAAATTCTATTCTTTAAAACTGGCAGACGGAACGCTGAACTGGACTTGCGATGGCTTGCATGGCTACATCGAATCGCGTCCGGCTATTGATAAAGAGCGTGTGTATATAGGCACCTGGGGAGCAATGTTCTATGCTATAGACCGCAAGAGTGGAAAGAGCGTATGGGAGTTCGACACCAAACGAGGCAGATATTTCTCACCGGGTGCCTGCTGGCCGGTTGTACTACCCTATACGCAGCAAGGAAAGAAGAATGAGCAAATCATTGTACTCAGTTCCGACTATTTCGTTCGCTCATTCCACCCTGAAACAGGAGAAATCCTCTGGGCTTCCGATGAAGCAAAAGGACGCGAATCTCTTGGCTTCTCACCGGATGGAAAGACGATGTATGTAAAAGGGATCAAGAACACTATTACCGCAGTAGACATTTCTCAAGGTACATACGACAGTCTTTGGAACACATTGATGCCTTATGGAGGTAACTTTATCCCTACCCGTATGGAAACTACCGGACAGTTGGTATTTGTTCCTACTGAATTCGGCGTCCTTCATGCTATACGAACAGATGGAAGCGGCATTGCCTGGTCACACAAAATCTCCCATTCGGCAATTACTTCCCTGAAGAGTGCGGGGAAAGAGAAACTTATCGTTATGACAATGGATGGTACGGTTACTTGTCTGGAATATCCGGTTAACTAATAAAAATGCGGGAAACACGAGAGAGCAAAATTATCTCTTCGAGGTTTCCCGCATTCATTTATCAGAAGTATGCTTTACACAACTTCCCGCTTATCTTCCTTATTCCATGAATTGAGGAGTAAAGCGGAAGTCGGAGGCACTACCTCTCGTTTCCGTAAAGTCAGCACCGGTATGATCTTTCGGTCCTGGCATAAAGAGCGCATGATTCAATATATATCTGACGCGTGCAGCCTGCTCTTTAGTAAACGCATTGGCATCCGAGATGGCATAATCCATGATATTAGCCGAACGGAATTCCACATTCGTTTTGCTGTTTACACGCATCACATACACCTTGTAAGCATCCGAGGATTTTGAAGTAATCTCAGGATTATAAGTCAGATAATTGGTCAGCTTCACATCATACAGCGCCTTGTTGTAGGGCGGTGTATCCGTGCAATAATCAGTATCCAGATTTGTGTTTGTATTACCATTGTTCAATTGGTTGAAAGCATGATACAACCCTAAGAAGTGACCTAACTCATGGGAAAGCGTCACAATTACATTGGACATGGAGTATTTATCCGCACCCTCCGGAATATCATAGATATACTTATTATTAAGGCTTACGCACTGCGGATAAGGATTCTCACTTAGGTTAGCTCCTTTCGGTGCCTGGCTGAAACAGTCTGCGAAAGATTCTCGGCATTAGTCAGTGTAAGAGTCAGCGAACGGTCTGTCTTTTCCAGGTTCTCATCCACTTTCAGTACCAGCTTATCCTTTGTGGTGGAGATCTCCGTAGCAACCCATGCCGCACCTTCGGATACAGTCCAGTCACTGGTACTTGTCACCGTTACAGTATACTTACTCACCACCTTCGGCATTGGCAACCACTTCCGCATTCTGTAATGTGAAAACAGGCTCTGCGTCATCTTCTGAACAGCCGCAGAATAATACGACTGTAAACAGTAGGAATAAATATTTCAATTTCATCATTCAATTCGTTTATTTATATTCAAATTTCACCTGGCTGTTCAGTTTGCTACTGATTACATTGTCTACTATATAGCGTGCACCGCTTTCATTGCGGGTAACAATAATTGCTACACGCACATTCGCCATATTTGTAACAGAGAGCTTCTTCAAATCAAACTCATAAGAGAAACCCAAGGTTTCACCAGACTTACATTCTTCTTTTCCACCCAGATTCACACCCGTAATCGGGCTGGTCGAAAAGATGCAGCGCAAAACGTTGCTATGATAGGTAAAGTCATAGGTTCCTTCCAATGAGGGATATTTATTCAATTGTCCGGTTGCATGAATATCATCTTCAAGCACCCACGCACAGATGCGGTATTTTCCAGCCTTTCCTACCTTTACAGCAGCGGTCACTTTGATAGAACCGGAAGCTTCGGTACCTGATACAGCAGCACAGATACCTGTATTAGCACCGCTCTGCAACAGAGTTTGGGCAGCAGATTGAACATGTTTAGCTACACTGCTGGGAGAGTCCGCACTGGTGAGCCTCAATATCTCACTACTTGAACGCATGTTAAACAATAAAGCAGGTATACCGGTAGTGTTGAAGCCCATGCCTTTGGCTACGGCGGTACTGTAATCCGAAATCATGTCATCACCCGACATGATTGCATGAGCAGCTACTAATACGGTACTCTTGCTTTCTTCCAGCTTGGCATATTCCGTAAGACCGGCAATCATAAGAGGACAGTATACACATCCCAGACTTGTACCCTGCACTGCCAGCACACGTTGCTTGAATCCGTCAAATTTATCTGGCTGAGGATCTTCGGGTAAACCTTGCATTCCGGAAGTTACTGTTACTGTAATTGCAGGAGACATTTCACCATTATAGCTGGCGAAGAAAGCGTATTCACCCGATTTCTTTGAGGAGAAAGAAGTAGAAGACATCAGATCATAGCTTGCACCATTCTTCTGATAAATTTTAGCTTCGGAAGTAACATCTTTCTTACCTTTCATAACTGTAAATACAGCCTGGTCCGTACCATTATTCTCTATATACGCAGCAGAAGAGATCAATACTAGTTCGCCACCTTCAGGCACCTCGTCTTCACCTGAATTGCCAGAACAAGAAGCAAATACAAGTAAGAAAGAACACAATAATAAATTCCAATATTTTTTCATAAATCTTTTTTTAGAATGAAGTAGTTAATGTAAGATTAGCTCCTGTGTAAGCAGGTGTATAGCGACATACACCGCCCGAACATACATATCCGGCACGATTCCGTCCGTAACTCAACTGTAAGCGCGTATTCTTCCGGGTATAGCTCACGGAACCATTATAATAGTGTACCTTCGTATCACCCATATTATACATATCGCTCACGGAAAAGCTCCAACGGGGAGCCAGATTAAATTCAACCAGCCCTACAATCCAGTCTTTTTCATAATCCTTTGAATAAAGATACTGTACTTCGGCACGCAGTGACTTCTTCCGGTCAAACTTATACAAACCGTCTAATACGAATATATTTGATACATAGGTTTTGTCATCCATTCCATGAGTAGGGCTCCATTCCTGAACGGATACCAGAAAAGTTGTCTTCAGTTGTTTGTTCCACTGACGTTCTACATCGGCATTAATATCCCGCCACAACAAACGCGACTCTACCGTAGTGGCTTTATCTGAATAAAACATAGAACCGTTGGCATGGAAATTCCAGTATTTACTACGATCTTCTTTGCTACGTAAAGAGTAGTAAACATCTACTTGTCCACCTTTCTCACCTTCACCATTGCTTTGATAAGGATTCAGGTTAGCAAGCATATAAGTATACTGGCGCGTCAGGGCAGGTAGATAATTCAGAATATTTCCTACCCCACTACCATCCAGCGAGAGTTTTGTACTCATATATTTCAGTTCGCGATAAGTACCTAAAACTGAGAAGCCATTATTACTGTAGCCCAGCTCAGCCAATAGGCCATGACCTTTGGCAGTAGCACCTAACAGTGCAGAAGAGACATCTTTGCCCTTACCAACATATTCCACACGACCATTAAAACCATTCCAGTCAAAATTGGCACGTGCCGAATACATATCCAAATTAGGCTTCATCAGTTCCGTCAACTCATCGGATACCTTTTCATTACGATTCACATAGCTACCTTCCAGATTGAGCATGATTCCCTGCCAACCGATAAGGTTAGCAACAGAAAAACTAAGATCAGCACCACGTACCCATGAATCTGTATAATCCGTATACAGACGAGGTCGTCCATACAATCCTTTCAGCGTGAGGATATTTTCGTAAGAATAAGATCCGAAAACTCCTTCGATAGAGTTGTTGATGCCCAACGTACGATCCTCAAAACTACGGAATATCATACCCGAACCAAACTGCTCGAAGATATCTCCCACACGGAAACCAAAGTTATCATCCTGCCAGCTTACATACTTTACACCCAGAAATGCTTTCTTGTCACCATAGTTCCCTATGTCATATCCTTGCAAAGCTGGGAAAAAGCCTTCCAGCTGAACTCCGGCAGTGAACTTTCCTCGGATATAGTCAAGTTTCAGATAATTATTGCTTCCAAAATGATCATCCGGATAGACACTACTCTCATCTCCGAGCTTACTATCTTTTACATAATATATGCTGTTCGATTCTAACCCTCCTGTCAAGTGTCCTTTATCCTGGGCACACAGATTGGGCATCGCAGTACCTGCCAACAGCAATAAGAATAAAATGTGTTTCATTTTTTAGTGATTGCTTTAAGTTGCTCCAACAATTCATATTCACTACCTGGAGTATAACCGGTATGTGCATAAACCACCTTTCCGGTACCATCAACAACAAATGTCTGTGGTGTCAGCATAACGTTCATCGCACGTTTCAAATCTTGATTTTTGTCGAATAGGCAGATGAAATCCCAGTCAAAACCTTTAGCCATAGAACGGGCACGCGCTGTAAAGCGACTATCATCAATAGATACAGCAATAACATTGAAATCGACTTCTTTTCGCCATTCTTCCAGCAATTCATTCAATGTGTTCAACTCCGTCATACAAGGCTTACAAGTAACACCCCAGAAAGAAACAATAGCTGGTTTTCCACCAAGTATTTCTTTGGTACTTATTACCTCACCTTTTTCATTTTCTACTTTTACATCCGGCCATGCCTCCTGTGCAGAAACTGTCACTGTAAAAAGGAGAAAGAGAGTTATATAGAATAATTTATTCATAACTAAAATATTAAAAGAACTTCTACAGGAGATCTCTCCCATAGAAGTTCCTTATTGTTATACTAATTATTTCTTTAAATTCTTTTTCATAGAATCGATAGAGAATATACTTCCCTGAATTGGATTCTTAACAATATAATCATAAGGTGTACGTGTCCTTCGGAAATAATTACCATTATGGGCAGATACATTCGGAACTTGAATAATATTGTTAGAAGTCATACGCATAATATTCTCATCCTTTACACGCTTCAGGATAATACCATCAGTTGTAGTCGGAAAGCTCCAGCTAAAGTAACCAGAACCAGCCATGATTTCATAAGCAAATCCCGGGGAATAAACTACTCCGTCCTGTTCAATAGACTTAATAGAAATTGTACTCATATCATCAGATATCTCAACCGGGAAGTCTGCCATATAGAAAGAGCCTGCACTAGCAGGATTGAAAGCATATAAGTACAAAGAACCACGCCAATCTGCTACTGGGTCAATATAGCGGTAATAATCCATGCCATTATCTTGATAACGGGTAGTAACAACTGTAACTTCGTCTTTATCATTCTCACCTTTCGCAATCTTAAAGAACATCTTTGGACCATAATCACGGAACAATTCATCTGTATTAAATGCAGAATACTCAGTGGACTGGAATAAATCCCAAGAACTTGCAAAAAGTGAATAGTTTTTATCATAAGTAAATCCTGTAGCTACCATCCAATTCTGTCCTTCATACTTCTTTGTATAATAAGCCGCTTTTTCTTTATACTCATTAAAATAACTGAGTACATTCTTTTCTGCTTGCTCTTTAGAAGAACCGTTTTCCATAAAATAAGCTACCAATTTGTCCTTCACATCGTCAGGCAATACTGAAACAGTTTTCGGACTAACAGCGATTGTAACAGGTACAGAAACTGGGGTTGCAGCACCATTTTTAGTCATTGTAGCCATCCAATTACCTTGAAGTCTCTGGAACAGTTCGCTATTTACATGTTCTTCTGGAACCAGAGGAGCTGCTGACACCTTATAGTTGTTACCATCATAGAATAACTTAGTTTTTTCATCTGAGTTATAAGACTCCAAAACCAACCAACTCTCTGTATCATCCATAGAAGAGAATACAAGATCAAAACCTTCAGAACTATTAATTTGATTCAAAATATCTGCATTATTAACACCTTGCCCATAGTTTGCAATCATGCTAGCTATATTTGCCTCCAAATCGTCTCCTTCCAAACTATTCAACTGTGGCCACCAGTCTTTAGTATAGTTAAATAGATATTTAAATGCGAAGCAATCCTTATTGGGTGCTTTGATATTAAATCCCACCTGATAAGGATTTTCTATTTTCAACGGAGTAACCTGAAATTCTACAGCAGGCTTATCAGATACAATAGGTTTAATTCCGCTAACTTTTTGGAATGACTGAATGTCTCCTGTTTCATTATATAACCCTACAATACATACAGTATAAGTATGATCTTTTTGTAACGAATAAGCAAGCTGTTGTACGCCATCAAGAACAGAACCATAAAGCAATGCACTTGCTTGCAAACCATCCTCACCACCAATAATAGTAAGTTCCTCTTCAAGGTTTGCATCATCAATCATTGCAACAGCATATTGTAGTATATCATCACTCGGAGTATATGTAATTAAAGCAGTCTGCTCGGTAAGGCGATCAATAGTAACATTAACAGTTCCCTCACCTTTTTTTGCTTGCTGAGAAAAGAGCATAGTCTTTGCATAAAGGCCAGTAAAATCAATCACTTCACTAGTAGGCTTCTCTTCGGTATATTCTTTGATATTGGGTAGTGAAGAAAGCAAGACGCCCGAATCATCATCTCCGCCTCCATTATCTTTTATGTCCGAATAATCATCTGTTGTACCATCTTCAGCACATTGACTGACAAAAAGCACATATCCGGTTCCCGGATGTATTACATATGGATCAGCATACTCAGCATACTGTTTCTCATTCAGAGCACCAATATAACCATTCGCCCCATTTTCAATCGTAATGTTACGAGGACCTTTAAAGCGGGGATCCTGCATACCACCATTATAAGTTACAAAATCAACATCCTGGCGTCCATAAATCATTTTATAAGTCTCATAGTTTTCCCTTGAAATAAAGCCTACGCTATAATAAACATCTTCAGGAACTTCTACATGGAAGGTTATAGAAAACATGTCACTTTTCAGTATAGTCACCATTTGAGAATACTTTGGTGTATTAATCACTTGTGAATATATCTTATACTCGCTACCTACCTTAAACACAAAAAATACAGTATAAGTTTTACTACCTTCCAGACCAGTTACAGTTGCTTCATCTGTATCTCCTGTTACTGTTACCACCTCACCATTTTCCTGCGCTTCAGCATAAGTAACGACAGGATCCGGTTCAGCAGCATTAGCTCCTTCTACAGCTTTATACACATAAGATTCTGCTCCTTTCGTCTTCAGCTTAAAAGTCACTGAAGTTGCAAATACAGCATCCGAGGCGGGTGCCTCTACTTCCAAAACAGTGCCATCCCCATTAGGATCTGGTTCGTCATTATCATCCGAACAACTCCACAATCCTCCAGCCAGAGCAAATGTGCTCAGCAAGAATAGACATTGATACAATTTTCTCATAAATCAAACAAATTAAATTAATAAATACGCGAATCAGTAATCCAAAAGCATTCTCCCAATTCGTCAAATTAAAAACCTCTCTTATGTAATTAATAACCTTTATAATAACCCGTTGGCGGAATTAATTTAAGTTGATAAATATGAGTAAAAAGTTGTACATGTCGC
>ERZ773183.841-NODE-841-length-31111-cov-5.641969_pt1 | contig 31111 bp, 16 predicted proteins | sample MGYA00580532_ERZ773183 | MGnify/ENA primary metagenome ERZ773183 (study PRJEB29015, sample SAMEA2737791) | human gut metagenome | biome: human gut; feature: human-associated habitat; material: faeces | place: China | collected 2012 ...
ATTGATTTTAATTCATCAAATATACCTTAACTTTAAACGAAACATGTCTATAATAATTTAACTTGTTGAAATTCTTTTTTAATACTCTTCGTATACTGGAATATCTAATTCCATTTTCTGTATTTTATTAGATAAATATTGACAAGTTCCATCACCACATTTATGATAAAGCTTCAAAATAATGCTCCCTAAGGAAATGGTTGACCTGCTCATAACTACAAAATTTCATTTGCTTTCCTGTGATATAATGGATTGCATCTTCCCAGTCCTTTAAGCTGTAATGATCAATCTCCATTCCGCATAAAATCGGTTGAAGCCGATACGCGTATCTTTCATTATGCAAATCAGACAAATACATGGCACCAATACAAAAAGCAAGGTACTCCAGTAAGTCAGGAGCATATTTATTTGTATTTACCATCACGATCCCCCTTTACGCTCTCATTCATCTATATCTCTTCCATTTTCTAATCCAATCTTAAAAATAGATATTCAAACAGAACTATGCTTTTACCAGTTCAACTCCTTTCGCTTTTTCATCTTTTCCCCGTTGCTTAGCAATGATTTCTTTATTGATTCTGATTCTTTCATGAATAGATTTCTTTTCTGGTTGAGGAGATTTTAATTTCTCCTTTTCCGAATGGTGACTTCTATTTTCGCCCGAAATCGATTCCTGAACCGGTGTCAGAACCCTTTCTGGAGTTCTTTCCTCCAAACTGCAGAACGCCTGCAAATAAGGGAGAACATGTTCCTGGATATCTGTAAGATCCATCATATATGCCTGGAAAGCCTCTTCGCCTTTTCCTTTCTGATAATTCAGCCAGCTTTCATCATGTAATTTCATCTCGTTTTGATCTTTCAGTTGCTGAACAATCCCTCCGAGTCCTTCCCCAAGTGTTATTTTACCTTTTAACTCCTTCATACGATCCTGATCAGGATAATAAATGGTCAGATACATTTGTACTGTCTGTTCCGGAATTCCAGATTTTTCATCCAGTCTCCCAGATAACTCTTCATCCATGGTAGCTATTTTTTGATCCAGTTCGGATAATTTTTGATATCCGGAAATCTGAAATTCTTTTGCATCACAGAAATTCACTCGGACAACGGGAACTATCCCCTCCGGCAGTTCTGGTTCATAGCTTTTCATTCTTTTTAACAGTGCTTCCGCTTGAGCGGACTGCTCACATTCCTCTTCCACCACATCCTTCAAGAACGGAATGTATTTATGAGCGTTTCCACATCGAAGTTCCAAGGCAACCGTTTCAATGGGATCCTCTGTTGGATCTGAATAATCCTGATAATTATAATAATCAAATTCCTGTGCCAGCAAATCAAGTGCTGCAGCCAATTCTTTAGCAGTCATATGCTCTGGATAAAATGCTTCCTGTACTTCTTTTGGTGGATAATAGCGATACTCAGGAAAAGCAGCTCTGATTTTCTCCAATGCATCCTGAGCGGCTGGCATTGAAGCCATATATGCTACATGATCCAGATTATCCCCATGGATACTCTTCCCACTGATAATTGTTATTTCCGTTTCATCATAAAGCGAATTATCGGGATCCCGGTAAATAAATCCCATGCCATTTCCATAATAGTCCAAGGTCGGATCCTCTACGATTGCACGGTATCTTGAAAGGATTTCCTCAAGATCATCTCCCCGATACATCTTTGCCATATCATGATATTCATCGCATTCTGCAGCATAATATTCTAAATATGGCTCCTTTTTGGGTGGCATATTGTTCAGGACATTATCGATCATATTATAGTTTGCCTCTTCCAGTTCCTCTACTTTCGCTAAGGGTTTATATGCTTCTCCCGTTTTTCCTTCCCGTACATTCTCTAACAATATTTCATCAGCTATTGCAACCTTTTCCTGTAAAAGTTCATAATCCATGGGAATCCGTTCTACTTCTGCCAATCCCTCATCACTTATAATCTGCTGTGCGACTTCCTCAATCGAAAGATCCAGATCATCAAAAATTCCTCCGTCCACCAATTGATATTGATGGTTATAAATGGAATAATCATAACCTTCGGTTCCCAGCTGAATGGCAAAATATTGTTCTCCGATCTGATAAGCTAATTCCTCCCTTTCCAAAGGCGCTTCTAATCGCAAAAAGCCGGGTAATTCCTGAAAACTGATACTATCTACAAAATAGGCTTTCACTGTTCCATTTTCGTTGAAAACTACCACATCACTGACAGACAGGGAATGTCCGGTAAAATCGACCGGATGGTTGGTATTAAATCTTTCATAAATAGATTCCAGTGTTTCCTCAGCCGACAGCCAATCCGTATATACTAGCTGATAATCTTCTCTTAACGCCTGATACCCATGTTTTTCCATGAAAGAACGGTTCATAAACTTATACTCTCTGCCAGGACTATCATCTGAAATCTGGTAGATTCCAAATCGATTCTCTTTTCCCAAAAGAAGCTTTGCTTCTCTTAAAGATTGAATCTGCGGATATTTTTTCATTTGATCCTCTAAGTCCCGAACAATTTCCAGTTCTGCCTTGTCCATCTGAAAATAATCTGCCCCCCTTTCAATCTCCATCCGTTCCTGCACCACAATCGGCATGGGATACGTAGTGATCAGATAGATTCTTTCCCCGGCATCAAACATTTTTAAGGCGTCTTCTTTGTTTAGCACATCCATCGGCGGATAAAGCTCTCCCATTTCATAATCTTCTTCCTGCTCATTCATACGCTTCCATGCCTCTTTTTCAATTCCAAAAAGTCCACCATGGGCCTGGATCATTTCCCGACTGGCATATTCACCATGGGAACCATTAGGCTGCAGACAATAAATTTTTTCTCCTACCCGATGCAGATCCAACGCTTTTTCTTTACGAATCGGGAACATATCACCGGCATGATAGCCATATCCTCGCAGTTCTGCCAGCCCTACAGTTGAATCAGGATAGCTTTCCATTTCTTTTCTACAGTCCCATAAGGTATCTTCGATCTGCTGTTCATCTTCGGAATAAATTGCCGCAGAAAGCTTCCATACCATCTGCCTGATGCTGTCCTGGTCGCCGGTCATGGATGCATAATCCAGAAGAATATCTCTCTGCTCATCTGTAAATACAATGTGTTCCAATTGCCCTGCCCGGCTGATTTGACTTTCTGTATATTCCCTGATTTTCTTTTCTTCCATTGTCATTTCTCTATTTAATGCCATAGATGCTTCCTCCTTTATTCATCAAGTCTCCTGGCAAGGACAATTAGTCTTCCGTTGCTGCTGGAATACTCACAGGTAGACAATGACAGCAACTCATCATCGGGTTCTAATTTGACACCCGTGGAATATTGCTGATACTTTTCCATTTCTTTCAGATATTCCATCTGTTCCATTCTTGTTTCCTTGTGGAGATAATTGTAGTAATCTCTGCTCTGTTCGGCATTGGTTACAAACACGGCAGCTACCATATATTGGTATTTTTTACTTTTTATATAAAAAGTAATCCGGTTATGCTGCAGGAAAAAATCTTCTTTTTTATATCCATTCAGCTGTTTGAACATACTGCCATCTTTCATCTGGTGTCCGTAAATGATTACATGTTCTTCTTTTGCACTTAAATCATTCCGAAAGTCTACAAACAGGCATCCACAGATTGCTCGCTTCTTCAAAAAGTCATGCGAAAGATAAAACGAATTATCCGTTCCCTGAACGACCGGATAACTGATATCGGTTCCTTCAATCTTTAGCCAACCGATACACTCCGGATTAATCTGCAGTAAAGAAGAATAATCATAATCGTCTTTTGGAGCTATTGTATTTGTATTTCCCGGTTCGCCCAGGTCTGTTTCTTCTTCCCCACTGGGAAATGCGATTTCTTCCACCTGCTGATACTTTTCCTGACTTTCTTCTGACTGTCGATAATAATCCCATAAACGTTTTCCACACAGCAGAATTACCAGAATAAACAGAATCAGAAAAAAACTCTCTATTTTCTTCAACCATTGACTCCTCCTTTTGGGCTTCTGCCGAAAGTAAATGCACTTCCGACAGATTGCCCGGTATTCTTTTCACTACCTTCAGGTTCCAATCACACCATACACACTTCTCTTTGTCGTCCTTTAGCTACATTCTCGGAAAGATGTTCTTCTCTGCTCTGTTTCATCGCACTAATCTTGTCATGAAGAGACGGTTCTTCTTTCTTTTGTTCCTCTTCTGTGTGTAATGCTGTCGCTGGTTTCTTTGCATCCATATTTAGAAGAGCATTCAGCTCAGATAAACGTTCCAGTTTATCCTTTAATTCTTCCTCTTTTGGAAATGGCTTCTTTACTTCTTCCTTCGCATGTGCCAGCTGTTCCTGTACGGTATCCAGTTTTTGTTCGGATTCTGCCAGTTTCTGCGGCAGCGCTTCCAACGCATTATTGATCCTGGTGATATTTCCCAGTTCGTCTGCACCAAGATGGACTGCAGATACCGATTCATTTTTCAGGGTAAGGACGTATTCTTTGCTCCAGGAATCAAATTTCACCCGCATAGAAAACCCCTGGTACATTCCAACGTCCAGCTGTGAATCATAGAACGTGATCGATTTGCAGATGGAAAGCAGCATAGTTCCGGCCTCTTTTTTCTCATAAAATACTTTTCCACCAATTTCCATCTGAAACTTTTCCGGATCGGATATCCTGTTTTCCTGATAGCATTGGATATCTGCCTGATATGCTTTGATCTGTTCCTCCAGTTTTGCAATCTGCTGCGGGAAATTCTGGGTGATATCATCTTCCAGACGGTACTGGTTGCTAACAAAATTGGATTTCAGGAGTTTCAGTTTGGATACTTCTACATCCAATGCCATCTTCTCTTTGATCGCAGGATTTCCGGCAGCCATAGCCTTTACTTCTGCATAAGACAGAGCGGTATCATCCACATCTTCGCAGCTCCGGACCGGTGATTTACTGGTCATAATCTGAGAAATAAACCTCTGCTTATTCTCAATTAACTGCCACATATAGCTATCAAAGGTTCCTTCCGTTACATATCGGTAGATATGCACTTTACTATTCTGATTTCCCTGCCTTATGATACGTCCCTCTCTCTGCTCCAGATCGGAAGGTTTCCATCCCACATCCAAATGGTGAAGTGCGATCAGCCGATCCTGCACATTAGTTCCAGCCCCCATTTTGCCCGTAGATCCCAACAAAAAACGGACCTCTCCAGCTTTTACTTTGCCAAACAGTTCCGTTTTTTTCACTTCAGTATTCGCATCATGGATAAAAGCAATTTCTTTTTCCGGCACTCCTTTTTCCATCAATTTTTCTTTCAAATCCTGGTAAACACAAAAGACGCCATCCGCTTTCGGGGTACTTAAGTCACAGAAAATAAGCTGGGCAGACTTCTGGGGGGCAGTTTCCTTCCAGGTATAGAAACTTCTTTCCGCGCAGGCACAGACCTTACTATTCGTATCATCCGGGAGCATTTCATTGATCAATCGTTGATCTAATGCCAGCTTTCGTCCATCATTCGTAATCCGGAGCATATTATCGACGGAAGGATCCACGCCACCATTACGGACTGTTTCTGCACGTTCCCCAAGGCTCTCTACGATATCTTTCTGATACTGTGAGGGTTTCAGTACAACCGTCTCATATTTTGCCTCCGGAACCGGTAACTTCAACTGATCTGCTGTTTTAATATCAGCGATCTCCTTGAACATACTCATAAGTTCCGGAATATTATAAAATCTTGCAAATCTTGATTTTGCCCGGTAACCGGTTCCTTCCGGAGCCAGCTCAATACTGGTTACCACTTCTCCAAAGGTAGACGCCCAGGAATCAAAATGTCCGAGCCCCATCTTATTCAGTTTGTCATACTGCAGGTATCTCTGCATAATATAAAGCTCTGTCATACTATTACTGACTGGCGTTCCCGTCGCAAAGGTAATCCCTTTTCCACCGGTAATTTCGTCCATATACTGACATTTATTAAACATATCAGCAGATTTCTGTGCTTCATTCTGGGCGATTCCTGCCACATTCCGCATTTTTGTATAAAGAAACGCATTTTTGTAATAATGCGCTTCATCCACATATAATCGGTCTACTCCCAGCTCTTCAAAGGTCACCACATCGTCCTTTTTCTCTTTCTTTTCCAGTTTTTCCAAACGCCTTCGCAGACCTTTTTTGGTTTTTTCCAACTGCTTTACGGTAAAATGACCACCATCGCTTTCCAGTTTCGCTGCCTGGATACCTGCCTCCAGCTCATCTATCTGCTTTTCGATCATCCTTTTCTGCCGCTCTTCTGATAAGGGAATCTTTTCAAACTGGGAATGTCCGATGATGACTGCGTCGTAGTTTCCCATTGCAATCCGGGCACAGAACTTTTTCCGGTTCGCCGGCTCGAAGTCTTTCCGTGTCGCTACCAGGATATTTGCGCCCGGATAAAGCTGCAGAAACTCTGCTCCCCATTGCTCCGTCAAATGATTCGGTACTACAAAGAGACTTTTCTGCGCCAGGCCCAGACGCTTGCTTTCCATAGCTGCGGCCACCATTTCATACGTCTTACCACTTCCCACAACATGTGCCAGCAGCACATTATCACCGTATAGCTGATGGGCGACTGCATTCTTCTGGTGAGGGCGCAGCTCGATTTCCGGATTCATTCCCGGAAAGGTCAGATGGCTCCCATCATATTCTCTTGGCCGGATCGAATTAAAACGCTCATTATAGATCTTACAAAGTTGCTCTCTCCGTTCCGGATCCTTGAAAATCCAGTCCCTGAAAGCTTCTTTTAAAGCATCCTGCTTCTGATTAGCAAGAATGGTTTCTTTTTCATTTAGCACCCGGATCTCATTTCCCGCATCATCCAGAACATGATCATAAATCTGTACATCTTTCAGGTTCAGGCTGTCTTCCAGGATCTTATAAGCATTGGCTCTGCTGGTTCCATAAGTCACCGTTGTCAGAGCATTTCGGTAACTATCCGCATTTTTTCCACTGATATTCCATGTTCCACTGGCTTCCGAATACCGTACTTCAATCACTTTTCCTACCAGATAGGCAGGTGTATGAAACATTTCCTCCATAAAATCACGATAGATTTTCGGTTCAATCCAGGTCGCCCCCAAACGCACTTCAATCTCCGAGGCATCCAGGTCCCGCGGCTGCACCTGTTCCAATGCTTTTACATTCACTTCATATTCCGGATGATTCTCTGCAAACACCCTGGCAATTTTCAGTTTTTCTCTTACATTCCCGGACAAGTACTCATCTGCATTTTCCCATCGGTTACTCACAGGATCTCTAAAAATAATGCCCGTTAATTCCTCCGCAATGTTTTCTTCCGGCTTCCCAGTCAGTTTCGCCATATAAGCCAGATCCACCTTAGCTTTTTCATTCAGAGATACTGTTAGTGCTTCCAAAGAAGTCTCAACACTGGTAACCGCAACAGCCTTCTTAATCGTCCGCTTGCTGAACATATCGGCTTTTCTTTTTAATGTTCCATCTTCATTCAGCTCTTCCAACGAACAGAGCAGACAGTAAGAAGAGTCATCAGAAAATGCCCGTTTGTTTGCATTATTTCCAATGACTCCATATTTCTCTGTATACGCATCATAAACCTGATTTAACCGGTTCTGCAGATCCAGAATAGCATCATCTGAAGCGTCTTCCTCCATCTGAAGAACGATCAGGTCCCGTACTACATCCCGGATCTCTACCATACCCTTTACTCGTTCCGCTGTAGCTGCCGGTAACTTCACCGGATTCATCAGGGAATTGATACGATAATAAATCTGGCCATCAACAACCGCAAAACTGTAATTACGTATTTCCGGATCAGCTGGTATGCTTTCTATGATTTCATCCAATTCTGTTTCTGCAGATACTGCCGGATCCATTCTTCCATGAATATTTGCTACGGCATCTTTCAGCTGTTCTGCAAGAACTCCTCCCTCCACCGGCAGGCAGGCTGTTTCCATCCCATAAGGGCCGGATACTTCCGCCATGGTTCCCAGCACCATTTCCGGATGGGACACAAAATACTGATTCATAGTGATACCATTCGCATCTGTACCAAGAAAGATCCACTCAGGTTCCTCGATGGAAATACTCTCTCGTTTCTGGAAAAACAGGATATCCGCACTGACTTCTGTCCCTGCATTCGCTTTAAATGCATTGTTCGGAAGACGAATCGCCCCTAGAAGCTCTGCACGTTCTGCCAGATATTTCCGTACTTCCGGTGAGGCTTTATCCATCGTCCCTTTCGTTGTAATCAGGGCTGCCACTCCTCCCGAACGCAGCTGGTCAATCGTTTTTGCCAGAAAGTAATCATGAATCATGAAATTATATCGATCATACTGACGGTCATTCACCTTATAGGAACCAAAAGGTACATTTCCGATTGCCACATCAAAAAAATCATTGGGATAATCGGTCTTTTCAAATCCTTTGATCTGGATATTGGCATCCGGATACAGCAGCTTTCCAATTCTTCCGCTGATGCTGTCAAGTTCCACGCCATACAGATGAGACTGTCGCAGTTTTTCTGGAAGCATTCCAAAGAAATTTCCAATTCCCATGGATGGTTCCAGAATATTTCCTTTTTCAAAACCGAGATTTTCAAGTGCCTGATACATACTGTGGATAATAACCGGCTGTGTGTAATGGGCATTCAGTGTAGATTCCCTGGCTGCAGCATACTCCTCTTTGGTAAGCAGATCTTTCAGTTCCTGATACTCCTCACTCCAGGAGGCTTTGCTTTCATCAAAAGCATCCGGCAAGCCTCCCCAGCCAACATAGTTTGACAGGATTTCCTGTTCCTCTGGTGATGCATAACGGCTCTCTCTTTCACATTTTTTCAGAACCTGGATCGCCATCACATTGGCTCTGAATTTTTCTTTTGCTGTTCCGTAGCCCAGCTGGTCATCCGTGATATGAAAATTGACAGGCGGTATCTCAACAGACAATTCCCGTTCTCTTTGCCCATACTCACTCCAGACACGTTCCGATATTTGCCGGAAATAGATGGATTCATTTTCCATGATACTGTATTGGACTTCCCGAAGTTCTTCCAGGTTCGCCGCATTTTCAATATCCTCATGATACTGAAAATAAAGGGCTTCCCGTTCCAGTACCCTCTCCAGCCGTTCCAGTTCCGGCTCAGACATTCTTTCCCAGATATCATCTTTTTCCGTATGGATGGTAAACCCTTCCCCGTCATCGTGGTATTCCACCGTATAATGCAGGATATCCTGCTCCCCACGGATCTCACAGGTAAAGTCATACTCCGTCGTCCTGCTCACAGAGGAATACTGGCGGTTTACTAAGACCAGGTTCTGCACATCTTCTGCCCTTAATGGCTGCCCGCTTTCTTCCGGCTTATCTTCCACATTTTCTTCCGCATGAACTTCCTCAACCTCTTCCGAAACTTCCTCTGTTCCCAGTGACTGCTTTACCTCTTCCATATCAGCAAGCCGCTGGGCTTCCTGCCGTTCTTCATACTTTTCCAGTTCTTCCGGTGACAAAAAATCATCCATCCGGATCAGCTGCCTCGTCCTGGAAGCTGCCTGTTTCCACTTGACCAGTGTTGTCAGGCTTGGGTTGGATATCTGTCCTTTGCTTAAACGGATCCCTTTTGCGTCATGCCACTCATCGGAAAGGTCGCTTCCCTGGATTCCCGGTGTGCATCCTCCGTCTCCATACTCATGTTTTAAGAAGTCGGCTGCTTCTTTTTCATCGTGGTGTTCCATGAAAAACTCATAGATACGGTTCCTTCCGCCAGCTACATTTCCACCTCTCCGTAAAACAGAGTCAATCTCATCCTGCGTAATAAAAGCCATTTCCGGCGGTGTTACACTTTCTTCCTGCCGTCTCCAATCGAGCGTCCTTCCAAGGTCATAGACCCTCTGCTTGTATATCGGATTATTCCGGATCTGGTACCTCATATAGTTTTCCGGATGACGTTCCATATCCCGTTCCAGTTCCACAAGCATCTGGTAATACACCCTTGTCTGTTCCGGATCATCCAGACCTGCACGGAACCTTTCGGTCGTTTCGGTATGGCTGTATATTCCCCGGATAGCCCCGGTATCCCGGAAATGGAGTGCCAGCTGGCTGGAAAGCTCATCACATTCCACTTTAATGGAATTTTGCATAATCACGTTGGAAACATACGTCCCCGCATCATACATATCCTGAATACGGTTTGCCGCTTCTTCCCAGGTAAGCATACGGTCATAATTGTGTCTTGCGGATTCCCCACGTCGGAAACGCATACCATCCCCGTCATACCAGATACTGAATTTCTGTCCGGAAAACTCAAACCCTTTCCCGCCGGTACCATATTCCTGGATGAGAAAACTTCTCAGCTCCTCATGGTCAATTCCCTCCACAAGCTTTGCAGTGATATGGAATAACGTATTCTTCCGTCCGCTTCCGGTACGAAGCACATCGTCCACGATCTCATCCGAAACAAAAAAAGCGGCTGGCTGTGTGAGTGCAACTGCCGCTTTCCTGATCTCTCCAAACTGTTCTTCCTCTGTGGGGAACAGGCTTAATTGTATATAATCTCCTGAACCACCAGTTCCTCTGCCTGTGCCCGGATCCGGTTCATATGACGGGTCCATGCCATGCTGTCGGCTGATTTCTCCGGTGCCGGGTCTTTCTCCAGAAGCTGCATGGTCAGGTCTTCCACTTTCTGTCTGGCTTCGCTGTCCACTTCCATCAGATGTCTGTCCAGCCTGTTCTGCAGTGCCAGTATGCTGAATCTGGCTTTCTTGTGGTTCCTCAGATATTCCTTCCGCATCATCCCGTATTTCCCGATGGTTCCCCTGGTCTCCTCCAGTTTGATATCCGGGATCAGATAATCCCCGTTCCTGCTGTAAGTGATCTCTCTCATGCTCTGTTTCCTCCTTGTTTTCTTCTATCTTTGTCTCTCTGGTATTTTCTTCGCTTTCACGAATTAACGTGTTAAATTCATTATAGACCACTTCCGATTCTTTTGCAACCGTTTTCCTGTCATTTTCCAGATCCATAAGGACATACCGTCCAAGCTGCATCAGAATCGGTCGGCATATCTCGTTGACCGCTGTGCCAAGGTGCCCAAGCACACGGAGGTCATTAAAATCTGTGATGTGCCGCAGGCTGTCCGCAGACAGATACTCTTCCGTATCCATCCCGCACCGCTTTAAAAGGACATACCATACACTGTCGGTCATAAGGTCCCGGAACTCTACTTTCTGGTTCTGCTCATCCAGTTCTTCCAGAAATGTCCCCTGCACATCCTGTTTCAGTTCATCAAACGCATCCGGAAACCACTCCCGCACACTTTCCTGTGCTGCCTGATGCAGGGTTCCGGCAAGCCCGCCATCTCCTTCGTCCAATCCATACGCTCTCTGCAGATAATCTGCCGCAATGGAACGGTCATCCTGTGGCAGCACCCATAAAGCCGGGTCTTTCCCCAGATTCCGCACCTTATAAGTATCCGAAATATCAAACACATACCGCAGGCGGTTTTTCGGGCTGGATGTATAATCAATCAGGGCAATGCCTTTTGACCCTTTCCTGATCCATCGGTACATCCGCTTATTCCATACCTCCATGGATGCCACAGCGGTTGCTTCCGGTCTCTGGGCAAAGATCAGGAGCTGTTCATCAAAGGTGTATTTATATAACCGGGATGCGGTATCCAGAAAACGCATCCACTCTTCCGGCTTTGCTGCAATGTCCTTTGCGACTTCTTCCGTCAGCTGTTCCATGGCATATAATTTATTTGCCATATCTGTTCATCCTCCTCTCATTCTATCGTCGTTTCCCGTTTTTTCTTCACACCGGATGTTTTCTGACCCGATGCGATCTTTTTCCGGTTTTCCTCCAGGGATTCCTTGATTGATTTTTTATGTGGTTTCTCATATCCATAATTCTCTGCTTCCTTTTCTGCTACTTTCAGATTGATATCATTCAAATCCACAGAGTATTGAATCTGCTCCATAGGAAGGATCTGTTTTTCCCGGAAAGAAAAATAGGACTGGTCATTTCCAAAAATTACATGGTCAATCACAGGGATTCCTGCCAGCATACAAAGCTGCTGCATCCTGCCTGTAAGTGCAATGTCCTCCTTCGAGGGTTTCAGGCTGCCGCTTGGATGGTTGTGGAACAAAAGAATGGAAGCGGCATTCGATAAGAACGCCGCCTTTAATACTTCCCTCGGATGCACCAGTGACTGGTTCAGTGTCCCCATACTGATGATGGTCATGTTGATGGGAACATTATCACTTCGAAGATGAACCACTCCTACCACCTCCCGGTCGTAGTCTTTAAAGGTATCTCCTAATACCCGGATCGCATCTTCCGGTGTAGAGATCTCTTCCTCACTCAGGAGCGGAGCTTCTTTTACAAGCCGAACCGATACCTGGTCAATTCCGTATTTTCTTCTCACTTTCTGATGCTCCTCTCTTTAAGGGAATTTGAAGAATAAACTCCTGGTCTTTTTGTGACTCCAGGCATTTCCGGATATGTCCGGATAACCTTTTTCTTTCTTCCTCTTTCATTTTGCTGCTCATTCCCCTTCTCCCTCTACGACCTCTTCCATAACATCTGCAATCCGTTCCAATTCCCTTACAAGCGAAGGAAACTCATAACTGTTTCTGGCTTTTCCAATCTGATCCAGTAAGAATTCCGGTACATTGTTGATTGCCTGCGCTATCAATGCTTTTACCCTTAAATCCTGAAGAGTCAGAAGTTCTTTGAGTCCAAATTCTTCACCAAAAATTTCCTTATACCGGATTAGCTCGCCTTCAAGGCTCTCCGGTTCTAACCGTCTTTCAAATTTTTCTCTTATATCATCACCATATAAGCACCACTCTGACATATACATCCTCCTCCATATAAGGGAACCTCCACAATGGAAGTCCCCCTATGACTCTGCTTTTTATTGTTACATTACCATAGCCGTATCTCTCGATTTACCCTGTGGCTTTCCCAGGACGTTCCCGGCTTTCACCTCTTCCTTCGCCTTTTCCAGCTTCCCATGAATCCCGGTTTTCTCTGCCGGCTTTTCTGCCGAAGCTGCTTTTTCTTTTTCCAGACGTGCTTCCCGTTTCTCCGCATTTTCCATCACGGCTGTTCTGCCATCACAAAACTGCACTTTATCCGAAAGAATATCTTCCAGTGCTACTTCTGTTGCATTGACTTCTTTTACCATGGCATTCAGGACTTTCACATCGAAATCTCCATTATCCGGCACAAGAAGTGTTTCATGGATGGAGGAAGGCAGGATATAAAAATCACCCTTCATAAACTCCCCGATCTGTTTGCGGATATCCTCATGCAGGATCAGGGATGCCGCATTCATTTTTGTTTCGTTCGTCAGGCAAAACATAGGCATGAAAAATTCCTCTGCCCTTCTTTCTCCGTTCAACAGGTTCTGAGGTTTTTCTCCCATAATCGAGGACTCCATCAGATCATTTATTGAGTATAAAGCCGGTCCACGGTTCTTATCTGATGCCATCGCATCCTGATGGAGCGTCTGGACATCAATCTTCCACGCCTCTAAAAGTGCTTTGGTCACGGAAACGGAAGCAATGCCGTCTTTATTTTCCGACAGGTTGACTGTATAATAAGCTGCGAAATCCCCATGCATGGTCACAGCTTTATCTTCCAGCCATTCCCTGTTCTTTTCCGGGTCGCATATCCTGACCTGCAGCTTGTCCTTGACATTCGCATAATCCATCATGCCATTTACATCAACGTCCAGATCCGTATCCATTTTTTCAATCCAAAGGTCTGCCACATCCCCTACGCAGGCATCCGGATTTTTCCCGTTCCGGTATTCCTGGTAAAAGGAATCCAGATATACATTCGGTGTGATATTGGTGTTCTTTGCGGGAATGACCACCGCCGTCAGTGTCAGCCCGTTTTTCTTTACTACTTCCTGCAGATGGATATTGGCATCCGCATATTTTTCCGGAAGATAGTCCCTCACATTGTCTTTTACATATTCAAAAAAATCTTTTCTGTTCATCATACGCAATTACCCCCTTCTGATCATGTGCTGGTTCATTCTCTTTTTGTTGACTGCCTGCTCTGCTTTTTTCTGGTATGCCATCATTCTCTTGAATGATCTCTCCTGCATTTCTCTCCCAGCCTGCACTGTGTTCATTGTTTTCTTCATATTCTTTACCTGTCCTTTCCTGAATTTTGCTATGATAAAAGGGAGCCCCAAATTTAGGCTCCCTGCTCATATAAGGTTACTATTTTCTTTTTCTCTTTCTTCTGGCTGCCAGAAGTCCGGCAATGCAGCTTACAGATACTGCAAGCAGTACCATCGGAAGCCAGAGATTTGTCTCATCCCCGGTCTTCGGATTACCGGCTGATGTTGTTCCCGGTGTGCCTTCCGTTGTCTGTGGAACTTCCGGCTTGTCATTTGTCAGGTCAAAAGTCACTTCCACAATCGGTGTACTGTCATCCTTGTAGGCAAATACCACCTCATGCTCGGTCTTATCCAGTGTATATCCATCCAGTGTCTTTGTTTCCACCAGATAATATTTCTTCTCACCGGCAAATTTACCGTCTTTGTACTCAGCGATCTCATAAAGGCTGCTCTCCGCATGACCTGCAGCATCCGTCTTTAAGGTCTCCAGCACCTTTCCCTTGCTGTCACGGAGTTCAAATTCCACGCCTTTTAATGGCTCTCCGGTTTCCTTATCTGTTTTATTCAGGATCACTTTACCCTTTGCAGTATCATCCTTCATAACAACCGTCTGGATCTCGCCGGTATCTTTCACTTCAAAGGAGACATCGGCTGTCAGGATAAATCCTTTCGGTGCCTGTTCCTCCCTGAGTGTGTATCTGCCAATCGGCAGCTTCTCCACATAATGCGGCTCCTCTGTGGAAGTCCAGCTTTCCACTACCTGGTCATTTTCATCCAGGATCGTCAGCTTCGCACCCGGGATCTCCTGGGCTCCGGTGATATCTGTCTTGCTGATCTGTACCTTTGTCACATCGTCCTTCATCTCATGCTTCTGGATTTCTGCAGTATTCTCGATGGTAAATTCGATGCTTTCTGCAGTTACATATCCATCTGCAGGTTTGGTTTCTGTCATGGTGTAGGTCTTGCCGACTACCAGTTCTTTGATTACATGGGCTTCTTCTGTGGATACCCATTCATCCACCACATTGCCGTCCTCATCGGTCACTTTCAGGTGGGCACCCGGGAGTTCATCTCCTGTTGTCAGGTCGGATTTTGTCAGCTCCACGGTTGTTGTCTCATTTTCAAAGGTAAAATCATAGCTTACCTCTGCCTGGTCCGCACCGGCATATTCAAAGATGAAATCCTGTTCCTCATTGGTGGTCACAAAACCATCAGGGGCATACAGCTCCTTCACATAATAGTTGCCGTCTACCGGCAGGTCTGCCATAAAGGTGATTTGACCGTTTTCATCCGTGGTCTTAAGCTCAATGAGCGTATCTGCTTCCATCAGGACATCACCGCCCACATTTTTGATATCCTCCCTTGTAAACAATCCGAAGATACCGCCCGCCAGAACTCGTTCGGTGTCTTTTTCCTTTTTCAGGACGGTCACTTTGACTTTCTGGCGGTTATTCTGCCATGCTTCATCATACGTTACCACCGGGGTATCCTGGTCACGGTAACTTAAATCCACATATCTTGGCTCTCCATCCAGCACATAACCATGGGCAGTTTCTGCCTCTTTCACATAGTATTTTCCAACCGGAAGATCCCCAAGCTGTGCAATACCATTGGTATCTGTGGTAATGGTTCCCACCAGTTCATCTGCTTTGAAATAATCCTCGCTGACACCATCTGCCGCTTTGATATCTTCAGCGGCATAAACGTGAAAAGTAACTTCCGTAAGGCTTCCAGTGATATACTCAAACAGATGCTCCACCGTGCCTTTTGCATTATCCAGAAGCGTTACTTTATCCAGGAATTCACCCTTTTTGTTGATGATCAGAAGCCCGGTCGGCACTTCATCCTTCATTTCAACCTTCTGGACATCACCGTTATCCTCAACAGTAAACGTGATATCCGTTGCTTTCAGGTATCCATACGGGGCAAATTCTTCCCGGAGTGTGTAAGTCTCCCCGACTACCAGACGTTTGATCACATGCGGGGCATCCTTAACAGAAGTCCATTCATCCACAACATTCCCGTCTTTATCCAGCACTTTCAGGCTTGCACCATCCAGTTCTGTTCCAGTGGTAATGTCAGATTTTGTGATCTCCACTGTGGTCGGCTGGTTTTTCTTCACGGCTTTCAAAACAACCGTTTCCACATCCTGTCCCTGATAGGAAGCATCAAAGTTCAGGACCTCATTGGAAGATACATACCCTGCCGGGGCTTTCAGCTCTTTCACATAGTAGCTTCCAAGCGGAAGATCCAGTGTACAGCCTGCCTGACCCTTCTCATCCGAAGTCATTTCCTGAAGAAGCGTATCTGCCTCAACAATTACTTTGCCGTCTGCGGTAATATCTTCTTTATTGTAGATACCAAATACGGCACCTGCCACAACAGCACCATTTTCCGCATCCTGTTTTTCAACCGTAATCGCTACCTTCTGTCTTTCATCACCGACGGTCACTTCCTGTTCTACCACCGGAGTATCCTGACCTTCATAGACAAAGACAACTTCTGCAGCATCCGGATTTAACACAAACCCTTCCGGGGCTGTTTTTTCCACCACCCGGTAAGCACCAAGCGGAAGGTTTTCTGCCACTGCCATTCCATCCTCACCGGTTGTGATCGTAGTCACCAGTGTATCCTTTGCATAGACTACAATACGGTTTCCATCTGCGTCCTTCTGGTAATCCGGGGAGTAAATATCCTCTGCCGCATACACTTCAAAGACGGCATCTTTCAGGAACTGCTCTTCGTAAATGAAATCCTTATTAAATCCAGCAAGCATCTCACCTTTTTTGTAAACAGTCAGCTTCCCTTTGACCGGATGGTTTTCGTAATCTACTTCAATCACCACATCCCCGCTGACAGAATCCATCTGGTATGCAGTATTGGAATCCACTGCGATCTCCACGTAATTCTGGTTTAAGGTATAGCCATCCGGGGCTGTCACTTCCTCGATCCGGTAATGTCCGATGCTTAAATTGTTCGGAAGGATCAGATAACCCTGGCTGTCTGTGAAATAGGATTTGTGGGTAACAGTGGTCGGGTAAGTCGTTACCTGTTCCACATATTTCTCATGGTCCAGGTCATAAATCTTAAATTCTGTACCTGCCACCAGCACCGGTCTCTTTGTTTCATCGTTTTTCTTCACAATCTTTAACTTTGCTTTAAATTCATCATCCAGAAGGATCCGCCAAATCTGCGGCTCATCCGGATGGTTTTCACTGATGGTAACAAGAAAATCATCCACCGGCTTATAATTGTGCGGGGTTGTTGTTTCCTTTACAAGATAAGTACCATACGGAAGCGGGATGCTGCAGGCATAGCCTCTGGCATCCGTAAACATCTCTGTCTTTCCATCTGCGGTCAGCACTACCGGCTTGGCAGATGCAAAATCGTAACTTCCGTCCGGATTGGTCTTAAGGCTGCTCTTTAAGTAAGCAGTAAATCCGGCACCTTTTAACAGGTCTGCGTCTGTCTTTCCATTGTTCGCCGCTTTAATCACCTGGAACGGCTGTTTCATGACCTGTTCCGAAGATTCTGTACTGCGCTCCACAGTCTTTACAAGGTCTCCCTCATAACTGCATTCCAGGTCATACTCACCCTCGTCGATCAGGTATCCAATCGGCGGTGTGATCTCTTTCACGTAGTATTTTCCAAGGTACAGGTCTTCTACAGAAGCATCACCCTTTTTATCAACCGTCATGGTTGCCACCTGGCTTCCTGCTTTATAGAGGATGCCGGTTTTTCCATCCGGATGGATGATGTTTTCTCTTGCATACACTCCATAAACGGCACCTTCAAAGGTAGCGTCTCCCTGGGTGTTTCTTCCGGTCTCTTTATCTTTCTTGACCAGATGGATCGTCGCATTGACACGTTCATTCTCAAACGTATGGGTAAATGCGACGGATGCCTGTTTATCATTGGTGTACTGAAATCTGAAAGAGAATACATCCTCACTATTTCGGAAATAATTTGCCGGTGCCTGCAGCTCTTTCACATAATAGCTGTGGTTGATCGGCAGGTCTGCCTGATATACAGCATTTCCATCGGTTCCGGTTGTTGCTTTTTCGATCAGGGTATCTTTTCTCACTACCACATTCCCGGATACATCTGCGATATCCTCCGCCGCATACAGCCCATAGATTCCTCCGGACAGCGGGTTCTTTGTGGTATCGTCCTGTTTCACCACAGATACGCTTGCCTTCTGGCGGTCATTGGCAAAGGTCACATTTCCTACTGCCACTTCCACGTTCTGCCCTGCATAGCTTAAGGTGACGGTTTTGGATTCCCCTTTGCACACATAATCTGCCGGGGCTTTCGTTTCTGTTAAAACGTAAGTGCCAAGATGCAGGTTCTTAAGGGTTGCACTGCCATCCTCACCGGTGGTCAGCCCCTCTTTTATCAGGGCACCCTTTTGGAAAATAACCCTTCCATCTGCCGCTTTGATATCCGCACCGGCATACACGTTATAAACAGCGCCTTTCAATCTCTGTTTTGTGTACTGGAACACCACACCGGAATCTGTAACAGAAGCACCGGTCAGCACTTCCCCTTCCTTATAAACGGTCAGGTCTGCAAACTGTTCCTTGTCAGTTACGTCTTTCTTTGTAGTCCCGCCGATGACCAGGTTGATCCCATAGGCTTTGGTATCCAGCACATAGCCGTTCGGTACGGAAATCTCTTTCAGGTACACGGTATTCTGTGTCTTTTCAATCGTGATACTGGATGCACCATTGGCATCGGTTGCAGGCATCTTTGCGATCAGGTTTTTCCCTGCTTCATCACTGTAAATGCCATAGACCGCACCGGCTACCTTCGCATTGCTTCCGGCATCCTTTTTCACGATCTCAATCTTTGCCATCTTCACCCATTCCACACTGAAATCCACATACTTCTCATCTGTGACACCTTCTCCAAATACCAGTGCCAGGTCCTGAGTGGATGACCCTGTGGTGATCTTATAAGCGGAATAATCCTTGGTAATGCTTCCTTTCATGGTCACTGCCCAGGAGCCGCTTACATCTTCCGCCTGTGTCAGCGGTGCGGAAAGATAGAACTTTGTGCCGCCGGACACTTCTACACTTGCCCCTGCCGCACTGGTCTTTCCGGTTGAAACGTTGTGGAATTTCACACCGGACGGAAGCTTCATCGTAATGGTCTGAAGCGCATCTGCCTTAAAAGTGATCTCTTCCGTTCTCTGGGAATTGCCGTCAATATAGGCTTTTACCTTCGCATTGGAAAATGACATCGCCACGTCCGGGATCTCCGGCTGGCTCACACAGTAGTTATAGAGTTCCATGGCCAGCGCCTGTCCGGTGGAGTTGGTGCCGGAAAAGGCATCACTGCTTCCATTTGCATAAGCGGCTGCCAGATGGGTAATGATAAAACGCTTTCCGGTAGAAAAATCCGGATGCTTTTCTGCGAAAAATCCTTCATCCCCGCTGGCTTTTGTACCGTAGTAGCAGACTTTCGCTAAGGTCTTTCCGTCACTGAGCTTTGTGATCGTATAAGTTCCATCCCCCGGCCCCGGCTTGGATGGCTGTACGCAATAGGCAGTAGCAGTAACATCACCAAACTTTACGGTATAAGGTGCGGTCAGGTAAGAACCCAGACCATAATCTGCATAATAGTAATATGCCCCTCTGGTTACACTGACGGAGGTCGTGGATCTGGCACTTGCAAACAGTGCCTGTGCCTGAAACTGTACCATCTCCCCTTCTTCCAGGCTTAGCATATCAATTCCCTGTTCTTCGCCCTGTTCCAGTACATCGGATACGGAAAGACCGGTTTCCGTGTCAACGGTTTCCTGCTCTTCGCTTTCCTCCAGTGCTGCATCCAGTTCCTCTTCCGGAAGGACTTCGGAGCTTTCTACTGTTTCCGTTTCCGTCTCAGTAATGGTTTCCGTTTCCACAGAAGTTTCCGTTTCTGCGGTTTCACTCTCTTCTACAGATAACGTCTGCGAGTCTGCCTCCCCGTCATCTGCCGCTTCCTCTGTACCGCTGGAACCGGCTTCTTCGCCGCCTCCTTCTGAAGCAGCCTGCACTTCTGTTTCCACCTCTTTTACGATCAGGTTTCTGCTGATCTGGTACTTCGGATGTGCCTCATTGACCGGTTCTACATAGTAGACGGCTTTATAACTGTCTGCATGGTCTGCAGCAAAATCCTTCCCCTCTTCGTTCTTTGCTTCCTCAAAAGTAACTTTTACTTTTTTGTCATCTTTGATCTCCAGCCCGGTAAAATCACAGGTGACATCAAATTCACTGCCAACAGTAATTTCATAATCTTTGGCTTTTACCACCTCGTCTTCGTCCAGCAGATCCTTGACCTCTTCATAAAAAGGCGGCTTTTCTTCCGCTTCGGGTTCTGCCGCATAGGCTGTCATGGGCGATAACACTGTGGATAACAGCGTCATCCCTGCCAGAAATCCGGATACGAGTCTCCTTAAATTTCCTGTTCTTCTCATAGATCATGTCCTCTCTTTCATTTTTATATGAAAACAGACAGCCCTCTGGCTGCCTGGTTCCTAACTACCGCTGGGGGAAATGCAGGTTAAACTGTGCTTTTCCCTCACTGTCAGCTACCATTTCTACGGTAGCTTCATAACTTTTCCCGGTTCTTTTCGATACCAGATCTTTGTAATGGACTTTGCCTTTCTTCAGGAATTTTTTTGCCGTTGCTTTGTCCATCTTTTTCCCCTGGCTTGCAAGGAAACGGTCATCCTTCCACAAAGAAAAGCGGCATTCCTGCCCGGTGCAGTAATAATTCTTCTTCCCTTCCCGGACATCACTTCCACAGACCGGGCATTTCCCGATCACTTCTCCCCTGGCAGTTCCCGGAAAACGGCTGCTCTCCTCCTCTGAAATCGAATGGTAACGGGAAATCAATCCTCCCATCATATCCGTGATCCCATTTAAGAAATGCTCTGCCGTCTCTGTCCCCTGTGCGATATGGTTTAATGCCATCTCCCACTCTGCTGTCATCTTCGGGGACTTGATCTCTTCCGGAAGGACTGTGACCAGTACATTCCCCGCATCTGTCGGCACCAGATTCTTCTTTTCCCTTTTTACAAAGCCGGACTGGATCAGTTTTTCAATAATCCCGGCTCTCGTTGCCGGTGTACCAAGCCCCTTCTTTTCCGTATCCTCTGTCAGTTCTTCATTGCCTGCCCGCTCCATCGCCGCCAGAAGCGTGTCTTCCGTATACTGGCGGGGCGGCTGCGTGAAGTTTTCTGAAACAGAAGTGCTGCACGGTCCGATATTCCTTCCAAGGTAAAGGTCAAATTCCGCTTCCTGTTCCGGTTCCCTGACGCCAAGAAACTGTTTCAGTTTCTTCTCTATCGCCTGGAACCCTTCCTGTTTTGTCTTCCTTGCATTGAAATAAAACGTATGGAAGTTGCAGGTCATCTGGCACTTATGGGTCTCATAAATATAGGGATCCGCCGTTGCGGTCAGCACTCTTGCACTGATCAGATACAGGATGTTCCGCTCCCTTTCTTTCAGCTTCTGAAGGTCTGCTTTCTCCACTTCCGAAGTGGGGATAATTGCATGATGGTCTGATACCTTTTTAGAGTTCAGTACTTTAGAAATATCCGGTTCATACGCAATCCCCTCCGCAAAAGGCATCCTGGATAACAGCAACTGAATAAGCTGTTTCGTACTGTTCCCCATCTCATCCGTCAGATACTGGCTGTCTGTCCTGGGATACGTCACCAGCTTCTTTTCATACATCTCCTGAACAGAATCCAACGTCTGCTGTGCCGTGTAACCAAAGATCCGGTTGGCATCCCTCTGGAGAGAAGTCAGGTCATACAGTTTCGGTGCCCGCATGGTTTTCGTCTGCACATCTTCTTTCTCCACCTGACACATGCGTTCCTTACAGTCCGATGCCACCTTGTCTGCTTCCTCCTTTTTCTGGAAATGCTCAGAAACTGCATCGAACTCCCCGAATGTTAAGTGGGCTACATAGTATCTTTCTTTTACAAACTCCCTCACCTTCTGGTTCCTGTCCACGATCATGGCAAGAGTCGGAGTCTGCACCCTGCCCACTTTCAGGTTCTGGTTATAAAGGACAGAGAAAAGACGGCTCGCATTGATCCCCACCAGCCAGTCTGCTTTTGCCCTGCATAAGGCTGACTGATAGAGGTCTTCATAACACGAACCGTCTTTCAACGATGCAAACCCTTCTTTAATTGCACGTTCTTCCATGGAAGAGATCCAGAGCCTTTTGACCGGCTTTTTGCATCCTGCCTGCTCATAGACCAAACGGAAGATCAACTCCCCTTCCCTTCCGGCATCTGTGGCACAGATGACCTCATCCACTTCTTTGCTGTTCATCAGTTTCTTTAAAATCTGGAACTGCTTCTTTGTCCCGTCAAGGACTTTCCTTTTCCATTCTTCCGGTATGATCGGGAGGTCTTCATATCTCCATTTTTTATAACGTTCATCATATTCCGATGCGTCACAGAATGCTACGAGATGCCCGACGCACCACGAAACCAGATACTCCTTTCCCTCCACATATCCGTCTTTCCGTTCCCTGGCTCCGACCACTTTCGCCAGAGCCATCGCAACAGACGGCTTTTCTGCAATCACTAACTTCATCAAGTATTACTCCTCCTCATCTTCCAGGACTTCCTCTGGATCCTCTTCATCCGGAAGTGTCTCTTCTTCCGCATCATCCGGTTCCGCAGGCTCTTCCGCTTCTTCGGACTCATCATCCTCATATTCATCCTCATCATCGTATTCATGCTTCGGCTTATAGACCTTGAAGTAATATCCGGCGCCCAACGCACCGGCAGCTGCTAGCCCGATCAAAAGATAGGAACCCACCGGGGATTTATCCTCCGGCATCTGCACTTCCTCTGTTTCCGGCTCTTCCTCTTCCGCCTCCTGCGTCGGCTCCGGTTCCTCTGTTTCCGGTTCTGCATACACAGTATCTACTTCCGGAAGCGTTACCATATCGGAAAGCGTGAAGTTCATCAGGTCTTTTTCACTGACTTCCGTCAGGAAATACACATTGTCCTGTGACCTGGAATTATCAATGACCAGATAAAACACCTTGCCGCTTTTGGTGGAAATGGTGTAAAACTCTTTCGTCCCTTCCGTTGCTGTCTGGGTAATGTTTTCTGCATCTTCCCCGGACGCTGCCAGTTCTTCTTCAATCCCCGTCACAGTACGTTCATCCACGGTTCCCCTTGCCTCCGTCGGTTCCGATGCCTGTGCTTCCTGAGGAAGCGGGGATGTGGCCGTTTCTTCCGTTGTGGCAGCACTGCCAGTGGTACTCATATCGCTGTTCGCTGTACTTTGCTGTTGTGCCTGACGTACCGCCCATTCATAATACGGGTTCTGGAGAGTGTACTTATCGGAAGTATTCCCGGCACCATCCGTCACCGTGATCTCGATCTGCTTTGTGGTAAAGTCTTTCTGTGTAAGCTGGACCTTCAGTTTTCCATCCGAAAGGTCCGTATAGGTAGTACCGTTGACAGTTACCGCAGAGATCCCGGATACCGCATCATTTCCCTGGATGGTCAGCACACCATCCGTAAGGGAGGCAGAAAGCGTTGGTTTTTCCGTATCATAACAGCGGATGGAACGGTTCTGTTCATACACCGTCCCTTCTGCATCCGTCACCCGCACATAGACTGTCTGGTTTCCGTTGATGGTAATGCTTCTGGACTCCGTAACGTCCTGCCAGCTCCCATCTTTCCCAGCCTTTGCTTTGATTTTTGCGACTTTAAAGCCTTCCCCCATCTGGCTGGCATCTACAGTAATGGAAACAGAAGTATCTCCCTGTTTCCACCCGTCCGGCTTTTCAATGGCGATGGCAGGGTTTGTGCTCTCCGCCGCATAAATGCTCTGGGCAGAAAAGAACGGGGTTGCCATACATAAAAATGTGGTAACTGCAAAAACGCCTCTTTTTACGTTACTGCCCCATTTCCTGTGCTTCCCCGGTGCCTTCTGTTCTTTCATTTTCTCTAAATTCATCATCAGCTCTTGTTTCCTCCTTCTGGAATCCTGCCAGTGTCGGCAGTTCCGTTTTCATTCTCTCCCGGAACGCATTCAGTTCCGGTATGGTCATATCCATGCCACGGATGATCCGCACGATCTCCAAGTTCTCCGCTTCTGTCTTTGCCGCTTCCGCAGCCTTAAACCGCTTCAGGTCTGCTTCATACCGTGCCCTGGATGCCTCCATTTTTTCCTTTGCCTTTTCATAATCGGCAACTGCTTTTTCAAGGCTCTTCATACTGCTCCTTTCCGGGCGGCATGACCACCGCCCTTTTTTACCATCTTCCAAATCCATAAAAATGGCTCTGCCAGTAGGATGAATAAATGGATGTGTACTGTACCGGATGCCCGCAGTGGATCATCTGACCGCCGCCTACATAGATACCGATATGCGTTACCGGCACACCTGCATTATAGGTTCCGGTAAAGAAGATCAAGTCTCCCGGCTGGACATCAGACTCTGATACCGGTGTACAGATATCATAAAGCCCCTGGGCGGTCAGCCTTCCGGTATTCCTTACCCCTGAATGGGTCAGGCAGTAACTTACAAAACCGGAACAGTCAAACCCGCTTGGGGAATATCCGCCCCATACATATGGGGTTCCCAGATATCTGGCTGCTTCCTGCAGTAGCCTCTGTGCTGCTTCACTGGTGTACTCATTTCCACCAAAAATGGTTCCTTCCCCTGTTTCCAGATAGAAGATCGGGTTCATCCGTTCCCCGTTTTTGAGAAGTTCCATGTGGAGATGGCTTCCTGTGGAATTGCCGGTATTTCCTGCAAGCCCTATCACATCCCCTTTGGTAATGGCAGCCCCAGCGGAAACGCTTCTGCTTTTCAGATGTGCATACCGCAGTTCATAGCCTTTGCTGTCTTTGATCACCACATAATTGCCATAGCTGTCATTATAGGCAGAGGTTGTTACCGTACCGGTCAGCCCTGCCAGTACCTCCGTACCTTCCGGCACTCCGATATCCACTCCATTGTGGAGCTGGTTTGCACCGGAGATTGGATGGATCCGGTATCCGTAATAGCTGCTCACGTTGTAATACCAGTTGAAATCAAATGGTGTCCCGAACATCTGCAGGTTGCCCTTTGTTTCGTTATAAGCGGCAAACAGTTCCCTCTGGAAAATCCCCAGGCGGCTCTGGCAGATGCCCGTCAGGCTGCCGGAATTTAACGTCACATTCAAAACATCCACATCCCTGGTACGTGTCACTTCCACCTCCCGGCTTCCATTATCATCCGCAAGGAAACACTCCCAGGTCTGATGCCCATGTGCGGATGCCGCCGAATGGCTGTCATAATATACATCAAACTGGACACCGTAACGGGCAAATGCCCCGGTATCTTCTACCGTATATTCCACACCATTCATGACCACTTTTGTCCCCATTGGAACAAACGGGTTGGACGCATCTACCGCAAGGGTATGGTTCGCTGTCGGGTACACCCCGGACGCCGTCGGTCCTCCTGACCAGATGCCACAGCAGATTGGGCAGTTGCAGTAACCGCTTGTCACAACATTTCCAAGGGATTCCCCTACCCGGACCGTCGTTGTCTCTGTCACAGTCTCATTTACAGCTTCTGTCTCCAGCTGGTACTGCAGTGCAAACAGCCTGTCCAGTTCTGGCTTGACCTGCTCAAAGGTAAATTCTTCATACTTGGCAGACAGGTAGCTGATCAAAACAAACGGGTCATGCTCAATCGGTCCGATATTGTACCGATATTCATCATGACCCGGATCTTCTGCTTCCATCCGGTTGATCCGCTCCTGCAGGTTTGCTTCCAGCTGTGTATAGTAAAGGTCTGCCTGCCGGATTGCCTCATCTGAAGAGATATAACTGGTTCCGGTGTAATTGATCAGGCTCTGCATAAATGCCGAGGAACAGGACGTTACGCTGGTCATGATGAGGAACATCATCCCGATCAGGGCAGCGATGCTAATATAAACCTTCCGGTGTTCCTTGAAAAAGTTAGTAACTTTGCCGCCGATCTTCTTGATATAGTCAATCGTGCCGACCGCTGCAGTCCCCATTGCCTGCTCACTTTGTTTTGCTTTGGCATATTCTTTTTTGATCCGTTGTTTCTGGATCAGCTTCTTCAAATAAGACCGTTCCTGGTTTACAGAAGATTCTGCCGCAGCCTGTGCTGTTTTCTTTGCCTGATAAGCACTTGACCGGCTTTTTCTCCGGTTCCGCCTTCTGGCACTTTGCTGTTCCAGATGGTAAAACCCCTCTGAACCTTCAGCTAAACTGTTTGCGCCTTCCACCGCAGCATTGCCATCATCATTTTTTCTGACCTGGCGGTGGACAGATACTGCCACAGCGGTGCCTGCCTTTTTGACAAGGGAAGCATCTTTTTGGCTTTCCCCTTCAAATTTCAGCCGGCTTTTCTTTTTCGCCCCTGCACTTTCTGCATTTTCCTGATAGACCTTTTCTTTCATGGAATGCTTCTTTGGTGCGTTTTTCTTTTCTGCCTCCGTGTGGGCAAGCTTCTGGTTCCGCTTCTTCTGGGCATCGTGACGGAAATTCACCCCGTCCGCATCCATCCGGTTCAATTTAGCGGAAGAATCGCCATCCCTGACTGCCTCCGCCGTCTCCTCATAAGCAAACTTCAGCCTCTGCTTCTGCCCCGGCTTTTTGCTTCCTCCAGTCTGTTTCTTTCTCGCATCTCCCCTTGACTGGACAAGGTCTGTATGCTTCTCCTGAAGTTTCCCACTGCCGTTTTTCTTCTCTTCCAGTGACAGTTTGGAACCGGCACTGCCCTCTGCCTGTTCCCGGATCATTTTCCGGGCTTTTGCTTTGTCTACTGTCTGTGCCTTTGCCGGTGCATCCCTGGAGTTCTGCACAAAATGCCTGACCGGATCCGTACTGTCCACTCTCGTCCCTCTCCGGTTGGAAAGATCCATCCCTTTTCCGGTATCCTTTTTTGACATCTGCACATCCCGGGTACGGCTGCTGACACGAACAGTGGATTTATCTGCCAGGTTTTCTTCCACTAAACCGTCCTTTGTCATCTTCTGGACAGTTTTCTCCCTGGCTTTCATTCTCTGTTCTGCCATCTGTTACCTCCTTCATTTTTTCCCCGCCTGCACGATACAGGTGAGAACCAGACCACATACCATGCCTGCCGTAAATGTCAGAAAATATGCTAATACATGCATCGTTTTTCCTCCTATGCCTGATCTCCCGTCTCTTCCGGGCGGGTCGTTAATAACTGATACAGCCTGTTCTTCGGGAACCTGTCCACAAACGGGATAATGACATTTCCATAGAACAAAAGCCCCTCACCTTCATTGCTGTTCGTCACATAAGACAGCTGGGTCGGTGAAATATTCAGCTGCTTCGCCAGAATCTGCCGGTCACCGGATGCCTGGTTGAGCATATAAATGAAATCCGAGTTTTCAAAAATGTTCTCAATCTCACGGCTTGCCAGAAGATCCTTGATATTCTGGGTGATACCGGTCGGGATACCTCCCCATTTACGGAACCTCTTCCAGATCTCCACACTGTAGGCTGCCGTCTGCTCTTCCTTTAAAAGCAGATGGAATTCATCAACATAGTACCGGGTCGATTTATGGGCGGAACGGTTAACCGTTACCCTGTTCCATACCTGGTCCTGGACGATGAGCATCCCGATCTTTTTCAGCTGTTTTCCCAACTCCTTAATGTCAAAGCAGACGATCCGGTTATTGATATCCACGTTTGTCCGGTGGTTAAACACATTCAATGAACCGGTAACGTAAATTTCCAGTGCGGTTGCCAGCCGCTGTGCCTCCGGTTCATCCTGCCCACGGAGCAGGTCATACAGATCCTGAAGGATCGGCATCTTCTCCGGCACCGGATCGGAAAGATAGTTCTGATACACAAGACGCACACACCGGTCAATGATGGTCTTTTCCACCGGTTCCAGACCGTTCTTTCCTCCCACGATCAGCTCACACAGCGATAAAATAAAATCCGATTTCAGTGATAACGGATTATCCTCCTCGGAATAGTTAAGATTTAAGTCCATCGGATTGATATACTGGGTCGATACCGGTGAGATACGTACCACTTGCCCGTGCAGTGCCTGCACCAGCGGGTAATACTCTGATTCCGGGTCGCAGATAATAATGTCATCTTCCGTAATGAGGAAGCAGTTGGTAATCTCTCTTTTTGCAGAGAAAGACTTACCGGAACCCGGAGTACCTAAGATCAGCCCGTTGGGGTTTTTAAGCCGCTTCCGGTCCACCATGATCATGTTGTTGGAAAGGGCATTCAGGCCATAATAAAGGGCTTCCCCTTCCTGAAACAGTTCCTGCGTCGTGAATGGCACAAAGATCGCTGTTGCCGAGGTGGTAAGCCCACGCTGGATCTCGATTCTGTTTACTCCCAGTGGGATACAGGACATCAGCCCCGCTTCCTGCTGGTAATCCAAAGGACGCAGGGAACAGTTATACTTCTGTGCGATGCCCTGCACCTGGAAAATGTTGTTGTCCAGTTTCTGACGTTTCTTTGCCGTATTCATCACAAGGACAGTGACAAGAAACATCCTCTCATTTCTGGACTGCAGGTCTTCCAGAAGGTTCTTTGCTTCTTCCCCATAGGTCACAAGGTCAGACGGCAGCACATCCATGTCATAACCGGAACGCACTGCCCGCTTCTGCTCCTCAATCTTCATCTTGTCCAGGTCAGAAATTTTACTCTTGATCATCTTGATGGCAGAGGTCTGGTCAATGGACTGGATATGGATATTCACATTGATACTCTCATCCACATCCAGAAAATCTGCCAGCATACGGTCGGTCAGTTCCGGTGCGAGGATCTGCAGGTAACTGACGCTTCCCAGTGTCTTTCCCATCATAAATGAAGTGTTTTTCGAGAAGTTAAAGGATGTCGGTGCGATAAAATCCTTTGTCTTAAGCCCCGTCTGTGGAAGCATCTTGTAATTGAACCGGAACGGCTCGATCCTGTCCTGATTGAACACATGGTACATGATCTCAAGACGCTCCACCCCGTTCAATGGATGAGCCTGTGCCCCAAGCACTTTAAAGTTGTTGAGGATATCCGCCTCAATCCGCTCAAGCCTCGGTCTTGCCACCTTTAAGCTCTCCGCTTCAATCCCGAACGTGATATACTTTGTTTTCACCAGACCGTTATTTCCTTTGGAAAGCTGGTTCTTTAACATCGTCCGGTATTCTTCCCGGATCTCATTAAAATCATCGTTCTGGTCCGGAATATCAATGCTCTTTTCAAACTCTGCCACATCCACCTGCTGGTTGATAAAAGACAGCTGCACACTGATGGACGAATCAAAGTAATTCAGGAAATCACAGTAATTCTCAAAGATCGTGGTCTTATCCTCATTCAGGGCAAGCTGGTAATTGATGTCGTAAAACTGTACGGTTTTGGAAAAAAAGTTTTTCGATACCTGGCAGATGCCATCTGCAAACATCCGCTGATAAGGGATGCTCTGCTGGGCAGTATGGGGAATGTTCTTCTGCCGTTTTCTTTCCTTCTCCTGTTTCTTCCTACGCTTTTCCTTTTCCCTTTCCTTTTTGTCGTTTCTTTTTCTTCTTTCCTGACGGTTTTTTCTTGCCGCCGCTTCCAGGCACTGCTGCTGTACCTGTTTCTTCTTTTTTGCCATCCGGCACACCCTCCTTCTTTACGAGGGAATCCACCGCCTGATAGAAGTTCTCCGTCTGGTACGGACGTTTCGCCGGACAGATGAATTTCTGGCGGATGATATTTCCCATCACTTTTTCAAAAGGGAGACCGTCTTTTTCATACATTGCCATAAAGAAAAATGGCAGCATGACAGTTACCATAAGGATCGCTGACACACTGGAACCAAGGGGTTTCTTTGCCAGCAGGTATAACGGGACTCCCACTACTGCGGCAAGCGAAAAAAAGATCAGCTGCCGCTTTGTCAGGTTCAATGCTACTTTTGTCTTGACCTTTGTCAGGTCTTTGGGTACTGGTACATACGCCATAGGTAGTACTCCTTTCTTTTCCTGCCCATCAGTGGGCATTGAATATTGATTTACTGAGGCTTCCGGTCTTAAACAGTGAAAATGCCAGTACGACCGTATATGCCGCCACTGAAAACATTGCCCCATGCAGGTTCGTGGATATGGTCATCGCATTGACCAGTACGGAATAAATACCGACACAGACCAGCATGAAGAATCCCTGAAATGCCAGGGCGAACAAGCCTTTCAGATAGTTGTTCCCGATATTGCCCCATTCCTTATTGGTCATGGTGGCAAACGGGATCGGTGCCACGGAAGTATAAAGGTAGATCTCAATCATCCTGCCATACATGATCACCGTGATAATCACGGAGAGGATGCTCATGGTAAGGCTGATGAGAAGTGTTTCCATTGCCAGCAAAAACAGTTCCCCGATCTCCATTTCTTCCAAAGATTCCGTCAGGGTAGCAATGGCGGCAGAAGCATCCACCGCCGTACTTCCGGAGATCACACCGGCTGCACCGTTTACGATGTGCTGCCCCACATCGAATACCGCCATTGTGATATTAAATGTGTTCGTCACAAGGTAAATCGCCACATATGCCTTAAAGATCCAGAGAAAAATGTTGTAAGTTTCAAACTCATGGAAGTTATTCTTCTGTGTGACCATTGTGATCAGCTCATAACAAAGCACGAACGTGATGATCAGACCGGCGATGGGCACGATCACCGTCTGGGACAGGTTTTGGATGAGGTTAAAAACCCCTGCATTCCATCCCTGCGGTGTCTGCCCGACCTGACTGGCAATCGTCCCTACCTTATCATTGACCTCCACAAACATCCCTTCCAGACCATTCTGGATCATCCCGATAAGGATCTCCTTGATGGCTTCCGTGATTCGTTCGATAATGGTGTTCATCCATTACCCCATTAACCGAACAGCGTTGCCAGCTGGGGAATCAGGGTAGTTCCCAGCAGCATGATTCCAGCTCCTGCCATAAGCTGTTTTATCCCCAATTAGGTGTAAAACTCTGCTCGATGGCGGG